>Ga0224723_1000005_pt1 | contig 144125 bp, 129 predicted proteins | sample Balambano_FR2_Me_FD_161647 | JGI IMG/M metagenome (GOLD analysis project Ga0224723, IMG submission 161647) | Freshwater sediment microbial communities from Lake Towuti, South Sulawesi, Indonesia - Balambano_FR2_MetaG | ecosystem: Environmental > Aquatic > Freshwater > Lake > Sediment | place... | reverse complement strand
TAACAATCGTATTAAATTGATTAAACGGCAAGCCTATGGCTTCGTAAATTTCAGCAATTTTCGGGAAAGGCTGTTAGCTTGCTTCTCTGATTAGCAAAAGTTATCACCGTACTAACAGAAGAACCGAGATTTCTTCATCCAAAGCATGGGGTAAACGTTAAATGATTCAGGAATAAACCTGGATATACCCAATGTTTTTTTAATATGGACAGTAAGCAATTCAAAAAATGGGGCATTGCATGGATTCCCTTCAGGATCAAGTTACTGGTTTAAGTTCGAAAGTTGACGCACTGCACCAGACTATTGAGCAGCTCGGCGACAAAATTTCAACGGCGCTATCTGAGCCAAAAACGACTTCAGAACACAGCTTTATGGCGGTATCTGGATCTAACGTAGGACGCAGCTACTATCAGCGCAGTCGGCTAGTAGATAGCTCAATGGAACACAAGGATGTGCTGGTAGACTCCAGCTATCCCGAATCTGATAGTCAAACGGGCGATCGCACCCTCGCTCCAGAAATTCAGATCCAGCGCTTGACCGCTCAACTGACCGCAGCCTACAACCGGATTGCGGCGCTAGAAGAGCAACTGCTGTCTCAGCGCATTCACTAGCTTCAGCATATTCATTCACTTTGAGTACATTCCAGGCGTTCGGCTAAAGCTTCGATCACCTCTATCAGCTTTGCCTGCTCCCATCTCTGGTAGAGGTGGGCGGCGATCGCACAACCGCCTGCGCCAACTCCTTCTTTGACATATCCCTGCTCGTAGGAGCGCAGTTGAGCATAGTGAGAAGGGGTGAAATTAAGCTGCGTTGCCAGCAAGGGCGCATTCAGAAGTTTTGCCAGTCCAACGGTATCGCCAGTTGGATCTTCAGCAACCCAGCGCGTTGTGCCGATCGCGACCTGATCTGGTTGCCAGGGCTGAGCGTAGGTTTGAGCAATAGACTGAGCCAGCGCGTAAACTGCCAGCATTTGAGTACCACCCGCCAGCAACACGCCACAGGTGCGACTAGCGGCGATCGCCATGCCTGCCACAACAGCCTGCATCGGATCGCCCACTGCTGCCACGACCCGCAAGGGATCAGGAGCGCGATCTAACCCATGTGCCTCTTGCAAGAAGCCTGCTTGAGCTAGCCCAGCCTTGACCACCGCTAGCTTTTGGTCGTGATTACAGGTTGGGTGACTGCTGTTGATCTTGCCCGCAGCATCCCAACCCAAAGCCGTCAGCACCGCCAAAGCCGTCGTTGTTCCACCAACTACGCATTCCCCAAGAATCAGATATCCCTGGGGCATTTGTGCTGCCAGTTTTCCCCCAAAAATTAGCCCCTGCTCTAGCAAATGCTGCACAGTTGCGTAATTTAACGCTTTTCCCTGAGTTAAGCAGCAAGCTGGTGCGCCACCTAGATCAATACACGGAACCGAAGGTAGATGCAGCAATCCAGCATTAAACAGGTACACCGGAATATTTTGGGCTGCGACAACTGCACGAGAAATCAGCACCGGAGAAGCGCCTGCCTGTAGCGGTGGCAGCGGATATCGAGGAGCAGGTTGAGGTCCGTTGTAGAGAAACTCAGCATCGGCGATCGCCGTATATTCCCGATCTGCCGGAGTCGCCCCCGCCGCTGAAATCCCAGGAATCAGCCCCGTTGCCGTAAAGCCCAGTACACAGGCGAAAAGAGGCGATCGCCCCTCAAACCGTCGCAGCCACTCCCGCCCAACCTCAAGCCGAGAGTAAACCTGAATCATTCTTCATCCTTCCTCTTCCAGCAACACCTGCACCCATCCTGGCGGTTCTGGAATCGGATTGCCCAGCCGCTCCAGGAGGAGCCATGCTGCCAAGTGAACCGTAAACAAGTAAACCAGGTCGCTACAGATGATTGCCCCAATCGTCACAAGCTGAACCACTGTCAAATCAGGTTGTCCCAGGGCACTGATCCCCAATATGCCCCAATCAACCAGCCGAGTCAGAACCCACTCGGTAAAGTCCGTAATTCGGTTGGTTAAATAAACCCAGAGATCCTCTCCCAGAAAGGTAGACAACAGCCAAATTCGGAAGAAAAACCCGAAGGTGGAAATTAGCGTACCCGTGCCGATCGACATAGACCAGCCCGCCTGTCGTTTCCACAGCGCTCCAAGCTGTACGCCCAACAGTCCATAGGGGACAAAAAACAGCAGGCTCAAGTATGGCCCCATCAGAACAGACAGCAGCAAACCCGTCACCAGTGCTGCCATCCATGCAGAGCGATTTCCCCAGCGCAGGTAGACCAGGGCAATCGGGGTGGGAAATAGAATTCGTATCCAGGCACCGATGCTGAGGTAGTAGCTGACAAGCCAGAGCAGACTGGCTGTGCTAGCAAGAAATGCAGTTTCGACCATTGCTAAAGGCGGTAGGGCGGCCTTTACTTTTGGGACGACCAGTTCAGGTTGCTCCGTTTGCTGCGGTTTGTCTAAATCAGCAGTTGAGAGATCATCCTCAGCTTTAGCTTGAGTGGGTTTGCCCGATTCATAAGCGGGGTCATTTGTCGGATTAGAAGATTCAGGTGAGGGGACCTGTTTCCGAATGGGGTCAAATCGATCGCCTTCAAATGAACCGCTCATGCAAAATCCGAGAAGATAGCAGATCTACTCTATCGTTTCTATCGTTATATTTGCTCAATCAGCAGTAGCTAAACCTAAAGCTGTGACGCTGCACTAGTACGATAGGTTGAAAGGGTGGAGCTTTACTTGTCTGAATCTCGTTTATGACCCTTAACTGGTTTACCCAAGCATTCCGCTTGAAAGGTTCGGTGGCGCTTACCGTGCTGCCGCGATCGCTACTATTTGGAGTATTTGGCTTACTTGTTTCGCTCCTGCACTACTTTTATCCATCGCTTTCGCTAAAAGTGCTAGGAGATTTAACTACAAATGTCGTGTTCAACCTAGTGCTGGGTTTGCTGTTGGTCTTTCGCACTAATTCAGCCTATGACCGTTACTGGGAAGGGCGAAAAGCCTGGGGGCAGCTAGTCTTTAACATCCGCAACTTGGCGCGAGAAATTAAATTTGCGATCGCGGCACCAGAGCCAGCCAATGAACTAGAGAAACAAACGGCGCTGCGGCTATTAGAGGCGTTTGCTCTGGCGACAAAACACCACCTTCGGCAAGAGCCTGTCGCCAGTGAAGTTTTTGATTGGGTTCCTCCGCTTGATTCTAATTTATGCCAGTTGGCGATCGCTCCCTTCCACTTGCGTTTCAGCCGGAGTTTGAGCAGTTGGAGCTTGAATAATCAGCACAGCGCAGGGAGCATGGTGCAGCACATAGTTACTGACGCTACCCAAAATTGCCTCTGTTAACCCTTTGCGCCCCCGTCGCCCAACCACTATCAGGTCAGCATTCCAGCTTTGTGCCGCCTCGCAAAGCCCCTGCCCCGGATCGGCAACTCGATAGTTGGTTTCAGTCGCAACGCCTTGATGCATAGCGGTTTCGCTGTAGTGGTCGAGTAGCGCTTTTGCGGCCTGAGTTTGTTGCTCCAGGTAGATGTGTTGAGCCTGATGAGTTTGACTAACAAAATGAGCCGATAGGCCCAATTCACCCGCCGCAAAAGTGGGAGATGCGGTGACAACATCAGCCGTCAGGCAGTGACATAGCAACAGATTGGACTGACTGGTTTGAGCCAGCTCCAGCGCCTGCTTAAATACAGCTTGACTGAGGGCCGTGTGATCGACAGCAACCAGGATTCTTTTAAAGCTCATAGCATCTCCTTGAGACAGCCTGTAAAGGGAAAAATGGCTCAAGCGATACGTAACTTCACTAAAGATTATTTGCTGATGCTAATTGGCGATCGCCCTCACCCACACGCTTTACGTTCGCTCAAGTCCTCAACTAAAACTTATCTCAACTTTTAGACAAGGCTACGGTTTTGCAACATGGCTTCAAACAAGCTCAACGCAGACAAAATTTCTGAGGTGCAAAGCCTGACCCACCAGCGCTAGAGCAGTGAATCAGGCAGAAAATTATTGCTCTGCACAAGCAGTGTCAGCGGGCGGTTGAGTTTCAACGGAAAAGTTAGCATAGCCTGCGGTAGTCAACAGTTGACTGACTGCCAGTTCTGCTCTGTCATTAGCTTCCTGGAGAATACCCTGAGCGCAGGCTGCTTCCACCACCTTTTGCAGGGTTTCCTGCTGGGCAAGCTGCTGAAGATCGGGGGCAGCATCCGGCCCTAAACCCAAAAAACCCCGGTCGTAATCATAAACTCTGGAGCGGTTTACATCAATTTTGCTATCCAGGATTTCGGGCGCTGGCAGTCTCAGTCGAATGGTGTCATTCGTAACCTGGATGTCATTTTCGTCTAGCTCAGCTAGGTCAACCCCCGCCCGGACTTCACCATAAGCGATGTAGAGCAGAGTTGTCTTGCCAATTGTATAGCCGCCCAGAGTGCGATCGCGACTCGCGGGTACGACTGCCTCCATCGCAAAGATTGCAGTAGTCAACTCGCTGACTCCGCGCACCTGCTGCACCACTAGCGATCGCACGTCTACCTGAGGGGGCGGCTGCGGCGCGGTGAACATGGACTGCACATTTTCAAAAAACCGCTCGCCGCTACGCCAAACGCCCACGACCGTAAACAGCGCCAGCAACACAGTCCCCCCCGTTGCCATCAGGGACAGGTTTCTAACCACTGCACCCAGATTAAGCCTCTGTCGTTTTTGAGACTCATAGCCGCTCATGCGATCGCTCCCTTTGCCTTCAGCAAATCGTTTCCAGTCTACTGTTAAAGGCGGGAGATGGGGGGAGGGATGAGGGATGAGAGGGGCTGAAGATGAGAGGGGAATAGGTTCAGGCTTGCTGTTGTTTAAGCATGAATTTCTTGAGACCTATGGCTAAGACTAGACAGCAAGCTTGAATGGGTGCGGGGGCAATGATAATGCCTACGATGAGGAAAAGGATTGTTAGCATTCCGATGACGAGGGCGGGAATTTCTTCGGTGGTTTGCATGAAGAGTCGGCTGAAGCAGAAGGCGATCGCAAATAGAAGCAGGCAGCTTAGAAACATGAATATTGATTTCCAATAAAAGTTAAATCACAATTAAATCAGAGTTCACAGACTGATTTTCCGCAGACAATCCGTAATAAGTGACATTTTAAGTAACTTATAATTCTCGTGAAAGGCAGAATATACGGAGAAAAGGTCGGTTTAAGTTTGCAAATTATGCTGATTTTGATTGAAGAGTTTAGAAATGGTGATAGGAGAGAGCCATTTGAAGGGCTGCGATCGCCCTGTTGACGCTTTAGAATAAGTCAGAATCCTGTTGTTATCCGTGTGAACTCCCTATCCTTATGCTGCTCAAGTCTACTACCCGACACATTCGCATCTTTACGGCTGAAGTTGACACCGCTAATAATGAGCTTCTACCCAGCCAGGATAAGCTGACGCTAGACGTTGACCCCGATAACGAGTTGCTCTGGAATGATGAAGCACTTCAGGAGGTTTACCGAAAGTTTGACCAGTTGGTTGCTGCCTCAGCCGGGGCAGACCTGACGGATTACAATTTGCGTCGAATTGGCTCTGATTTAGAGCATTTTGTGCGATCGCTACTGCAAGCTGGCAAAATTTCCTATAACCTCAAAAGCCGCGTCCGCAACTACAGCATGGGCTTACCAAAAGTGTCTGTTGACGAGTCTGTGTAGGCAGCGATTGATTTTTGAATCGCATTCCGCTTATCTCAAAAATCAAAGCAAACCTGGTCATACCCGTTCGTGCAGCAAGTGTAAGATGGTCTGTTGGCGGAAGTCTGAGATATCCTGAGAAGACCGCTGTATTCCTGGCTTCATGCAAAACGCCACAGCAACAATCTACTGCGTCAACTACGGTTGCCAAGCTCCTAACCCGGAGAGTCATCGGTTTTGTCAAAAATGCCGAACTTTTTTGCCAAGACATTACCTCTGGGCAGTGGGCAATGGCGCTGATATCTATCAACCTGGAGAGGTTCTAGCAGATCGCTACATTTGCAAGAGTCCTCGAATTTTTTTGGACGCAAAACCAGGATTAGTGCCTCAGGCTCCGACAGAAATTCCTCAGTCGCTCTCAGCTTATCTACGGCTTTCTCCCTACCGCCTGCACGTTCCTCAGGTATATGAGTTGGTTCAGGCGGACAAAACTGGAGGAAGTTTGCTGCTTCTAGAAAAAGCAGCCCTATTTGTGCCACCCTTGTCTGTCGCCAGTGCTGAACCGATTGTTCCTCACCTGCTGCCCGCCCTGACCGAAGTGTGGCAACAAGCGACAGCGCTGCGTCAGTTAAACTGGCTGTGGCAAATTGCCCAACTCTGGCAACCCCTGGAGTTAGAGCAAGTAGCAATCAGCTTGTTAGAGTCAGATCTGCTGCGAATGGAAGGCCCACTGGTGCGTCTGCTAGAGCTACATCCCGATCACTCTAAAGCTAGTGCGCCGACGCTGACTCAGTTGGGGCATTTGTGGGCCAGGTGGGCTGAAACGGCTCAAGCGGCGATCGCCCCTTTCCTTCAGCAACTCTGTCAAGATTTGGTCCAGGGAAACCTCCGCAGCGGTGAACATCTAGTCGATCGGCTAGATGAGGAACTGTCGGCGGTTGGCCAGCACCAGTCGCGGCAGATTCAAGTAGCAACCCGCACAGACCAGGGGCCAAGCCGCCAGCGCAACGAAGATGCTTGTTACCCGCCCAGCGGCACCTTCAAAACCGTTACCCTCAACGCTGGAACACCTACTCCAGATTCTTCTTTAGTCATTGTCTGTGACGGCATTGGTGGACACCAGGGGGGAGATGTTGCCTCTAACCTGGCAATTGAAGCAATTTGGGAGCGAATGCAGCCGCTACGCTCGGAAGCCCTGTCGCCCGCCGCTTTGTCTGTTGAAATTGAGAAAGCAACCTGTGCCGCCAATGACCTGATCAGCCAGCGCAATGATAGCGAACAGCGGCAAGACCGCCAGCGCATGGGCACGACTCTTGTAATGAGTCTGGTCAAAGATCACGAACTTTACACGGGTCATGTGGGTGACAGTCGAGCCTACCTGATTACCCGCTGGGGATGTCACCAAATTACGCTGGACGATGACATCGCTTCGCGGGAAGTTCGTCTGGGCTATGGATTTTATCGAGAAGCTTTGCAACAGCCAAGTGCGGGTTCGCTGGTGCAGGCGTTGGGCATGGGGTCTTCTAAGAGCTTGCATCCAACAGTGCAGCGCTTTGTGCTGGATGAAGACTGCATTTTTCTGCTTTGCTCCGATGGGCTAAGCGATAACGATCGCGTTGAAGAATGCTGGGATACAACCGTTTTGCCTATACTGGATGGCAAGTTTGACCTGGCTGCTGTCAGTCAGCACTTAGTTGAGATTGCTAACACTCGAAACGGGCACGACAACGTGACGGTTGGGCTGGTTTACTGTCGGCTAAGCGAACAGGGGCTGAGTATGTCCCCTGGTGCGCTGGTGTCAGCAGTGCAGCCTCCACGTCAGCCCGTGTCTGCTAGCACTGCTCTGCAAGTGGGTCAGGGAACGCGAATTCAGCAAACTCAGTCTGGTGCGATGACTTCAACCTTAAAAACCCAGGTGTTGGAACCGTCTAAGCGCCACCATCCAAGTATCTTTCCCTTGCTGCTGGGAATTTTGGTGCTGTTAGGGCTAGGGGGAACACTGCTGGCAGTTCTAGTGCCATCGATTGGCGATCGCCTTGCTCCCCTGATCGGTTTAGGCTCAAACTCTGAACCCGCTCAGCCCGTATCAGAACCCGCGATCGCCCCTGATGATGCTCCTGAACCAACCGAAGAGGCGATCGCCCTTCTAGAGATTGGCTCCTACATTCGAGTAGAGCGATCGCCCTCAGCAGATTCTCTCAGTGGCAATGAGCCGCTGGTGCTATTGCCTCAGCTTGAATCTTCTACTGCTAGCGCTGATCCGGGTAGCACTGCTGAAAGCCTTCCCACTCCACCGCCTGAAGCAACGGGAGAAATTTTGTCAGGCAGCATTCTTCAGGTCTTAAGTCGGCAGGGCGCGTCAAGGCAAGAGCGCTGGGTGAGACTCAGAGTTTGTTCAACCCCAACGGCTGAAGGCTCAGTTGAGCAATCTTTGGAAGCGGATAGTAATGTCGGTCGTTCAATAGCTAGTTCCGTATCCAGTTCATCTGCGCCCAATTCATCTGTGACCAGTTCAACTGTTAGTCCAGCTACAGTTAATCCGGCTACAGTTAGCCCTTCACCCGCTTCACCCGGAACAGCAGTTCCCCTTCAGCCTGGAGCGGAAGGCTGGATTCAAGAAGCGGCGATCGCCCCCCATGCTGAGCCGCAAACTAGCCTGACCGTCACCCAGCAAGGGGAATGTGCTACATCAGATTCAGCCCCAGAAACCCCAACTTCCCCTTCTGCTAGCCCCGCTGCACCCGCAGGTTAGCTGTGTTTAGCGGGTACGGCGGGTAGGCAAATCCGTCACTGTCAGTTCGGTTCCGCCCACTTCATGCCTGCCAGGGGGATTGGTAGATTATCAGTAGGCGATAAATTCGACTGAGTGAGGTTCCTAACGTGAACAACGCATCTAATCAAGTCTCAGAGTTCTTTGGTAATGAAGCTGAATCTGGCAGCCAGTTTTGGCAGTATGTCCAGTCGATGAATCCGGAGACGATTGCTCAGCTTTCTAAGCCAGGTTCTTCTGAGGTATTTCAGGTGATGGAACGAAACATCATGGGGCTGTTGGGAAACCTCCCACCGGAACACTTTGGTGTTGCCATCACAACTAGCCGTGAACATCTAGGACGTTTGTTAGCTTCAGCGATGGTCAGCGGCTACTTCCTCCGCAACGCAGAACAGCGGATGACATTCGAGCGGTCTTTGCAGGCTACCGAGGTAGGCTCTGACGCTGAACCATAGCAGTAGATGTAGCTAGCGGTGCTTTGTTCCGATGGTTTCGGTCAATCAAACCTCATCCGTAGACTTTAGTTCAAACTCGACAGGTTCTGGTGTAGACCTGTCGAGTTCTATTGTGGAGACTTTTATAGAAACTTTTCAGCAGTTGCCGTTGGAAATGCGGCGATCGCTCCTCATTTGGTATGCCGCATCGGGACGTAGCCTCCCCTGGCGAGAAACTCAAGACCCCTATCATATCTGGGTTTCTGAAATTATGCTGCAACAAACCCAGGTCAAAACGGTGATTCCTTACTATCAGCGCTGGATTGAGCAGTTTCCAACCGTTGAAGTGCTGGCGCAAGCAGACCAGCAGCAGGTTTTGAAAGTTTGGCAGGGGCTTGGCTACTATGCCCGTGCAAGAAATTTACATCGAGCAGCCCAGGTGGTTGTGGAAAAATTTGGCGGGCAGTTTCCTCAAACTTTAGAGGAAGCGATCGCCCTTCCAGGCATTGGATGCACCACAGCCGGAGGCATTCTTAGCGCAGCATTCAACCAACCTGTGCCAATTTTGGACGGCAATGTTAAGCGGGTTTTAGCTCGACTGATTGCACTAGACCGAGCGCCCAACAAAGCGCTTAAGCTACTATGGCAACTATCTACAGATCTATTAGATTTACAGCAGCCGCGTGACTTTAACCAGGCGTTAATGGATTTGGGGGCAACCGTTTGCACACCCAAAAACCCAGCTTGTCCGCTTTGTCCCTGGAAGAAACCCTGTCTCGCCCATAAGTTAAATATGCAAAACGAACTGCCTCTCTCTGAAAGTCGCGCTCCCCTACCTCACAAAAAGATTGGCGTTGCTGTCATCTGGGGTGAGCAGGGCAAAATTTTGATCGATCGTCGCCGTCAAGAAGGGCTACTCGGTGGGCTGTGGGAGTTCCCTGGCGGCAAGATCGAGCCACAGGAAACCGTAGAAGCCTGCATTAAACGAGAAATTCAGGAAGAACTGGGAATCGAGGTGGAAGTGGGCGATCGCCTCATTGCCATCGACCACACATACACGCACTTTCACGTCACGCTAAACGTACACCACTGCCGCCACCTGAGCGGCGACCCTCAACCCATTGAATGTGATGAAATTCGCTGGGTGACACTAGCCGAAATTGACCAGTTTCCCTTTCCTAAAGCAAACGTGCAGATTATTCAGGCGCTACACAAGTTTGCTTCCTCGTAAATTAGGTTGTACCGAATTTGATTTGAGCTTGAGCAGAATAGATCCTTTTGGAACAAGGGGCTTAAGCCCCTTGTTAGGGACAGCTTCACAAAGAATTGGTATTAGGACATGAAACTTAAGAAACGTATCGTTATGCTGCGCTAATTCAGAAACTGTTTGTAAACAAAGATTTAGATCCCCCTAAATCCCCCTTCAAAAGGGGGACTTCAAGCTTTTGGTTCGGTTCCCTCCTTTTTAAGGAGGGTTGGGGAGGATCAAGTCTTGAAGCCTGTTTCAGCTTCTTCAAATTTATTTACAAACAGTCTCTCATCCTAAGTTGACTAGGCTTGAAAGAGGTAGCGATCGCCATCATTATTGCGCTTTAGCTTCAGCAAAACAGAGAGTCGAGAACTGAGCTTTTGGCTCCATTCTACGCTACGGAAATTATCTTTATTAGACTGAATTGGAGCATTAGAGGAAAACTCATGAGGCAATGGGCTACCCTCTGGGACAATTAGTAGCATGATCCCTTGTCGTCCCACAATGGTTACAACCTCATCGGGATTTACAGAGAGATGAGAACTGGGGTAGTAGAACTGAGCAGGCCAATAGCTTCCCTGAAACTTTACTCTGCCTGATTCGCTAGAGGTAATGGTTTTCTCGACTTTTCCTGTTTCTGGTTGAGAGAAAAGCGTAATAGATTGTGAATCTTGCGAAGATTTCATTGAATAACCTCTGAAATTGCTAAAAACAGTTTTTCTCGACGAAACAGGACTCCGACTTGTTAATACCAATTCGTAATTTGTAGCTCACGATTTGTAGTTACGGAACCAGAATTGTTTAACCTTAACTCGCTTCAATGTGTAGCAGGTATTTAGGAATTGGTATGACTCTAACTATCAGGTATTTCTTCAGAAGGCTAAGTGACGTAGCTACTCAATAACCTGTGATCGTTGAGAAAGATTAGGGTGATAGAGATAGCCCGAATGGGTGACAGTGTTCACGCAACTTGTTGATTCAGGTCACTGTTCGTTCACAGGAAATGCCTGCCATTAAAACAAGAGGCTCCAACCCCTTGTTCTCACTTTGCTGGCGATCGCAATTACCAAAAACCCAGTAATGAAGCTCTGATTACTTTTGACGTTCGTTGCGGTTATGTTTACCGTCTTGCCAAGCATTGCCAACGCCTTTGAGAATGCCGCGACCGATCAAGCCAATCCCGCGACCGATCACCTCTGTCAGCACATAAATTAGACCGCTGCCAACAAAAGAGATAGCTGAACGAAAGCGAGGGGCGATCGCATCACGGGTTTCCAAGGCCAGCGTGATCGTGAACGGAAGCCCTGACAATTGCTCTAGCTCCTGAGTGCGAGGTGCATAAACCGCTATTTTTTGAATACCACGACCGTAAAGAATAAACAGCGAATACTGGCTTTCAAAAATCGCTCTCGGTTCACCAATGTATTTTTCTAGACGATATTTCCAGGACAAGTTATTTCTAAAACGCTCTACCTCTCGAACTGAAAGTAAGCGATATTCATAAAAATTCTGCTTAATGGTTTCTACGTTAGCAAAGCGATTGAGCAGTGGCTGCACCACCGCATTTGCAACTTGAATCAGCAGATTTTCAAGAATAGCTTCTCCTCTTCGCATCGCTTCTAGTGAACCGGGAACGTAGGGATTTCCTTCAATTATTAAGGGCGTTTGAAACAGTAGATGAGACAGCAGATCGCTGACAAACGGAATTTTGTTGAAAATGGCGTTTTGTACTGTTTCAAGATCTTGAAGCAAGACGCTAACGACTTCTATTTCAGCATTGCCAAGTAAGATGGTGTAGTATTTGCCAAAATAGTCAGTGACAACAGTTTGCCAGAGGTCTTGCAAAATCGGCGATCGCTTCTCCTCCAGTTGTCCGGGCTGCACCTGTGAAAAGCGCAATTCATCTAATAGTTCTTCTAGTTTTCGTAGGACTAAATAGAGCAATTCTCGCTTTTTTTCTTCTCGTAAAATGTCGATTTCTAACGGTACGCTAGTTTGATTTTGGAGGCTGCTTTGCAGTTTGGCAGCGATCGCATCAAACAATGCTACCTGCAAGTTACGAGCGGTAGCCAACCCGCTTTCGGATGGCGTTATGACCGCCAGTCCTGTTCCCCCCAAAAGCTGAGTTGCGTCGGTTTGCTCAGGCTGTGGGTTGCGACTCTCGCGGTATCGGCTTTGCTGTTCGCCTGGTGGCGGTGCCTCTAGCTGGGGTGTTGCTGCATCTAGCGATTCTTGCAAAGTCGGAGTTGCTAACAACTGTCGCACCAACCAGCGAGAAGTCCGCAGTTCGCGCTGCCGTCCCGCTAAGATTGCTCGGTCGAGCAGCGACAGATCTAGATTTTGCAGTTGATTCGTTACATCAGACAGTGCCGCCTCGATTTGCTGGAGACCCGATCGACGCAGATTCCGTCTTAGAACGGTAAATGGAGCAGGTAACTTGAGCGCGGGTGAACGGACGGCACCTGAAGTGGAAGTCGCAACAACCGCAGAGGGGTCTGTTGCAGGCTGAATCCAGCGTGACCCGCCTCCAGCGACCTGTCGAATGATAGCCGCTAGTTCCGTTGCGTCAGTTTGTTTGGGGCAATAGCCTTTTGCACCCGCTCGCCGAGCCGCCGCTAACATCACAGGCTCTGCCATAGAACTGAGCAGGAGGATGGCGATCGCCGGATACTGAGAACAAATCTGCCGACACAAATCTAGCCCCTGAATCTGCTCAGGATCAGCACTACCTAAGCCCAAGTCTAGAATGACCAGATCGATTGCAATGGAGGATGCAGAATCTATGTCGTGGGCTGCCAATGCTTGCAGGGCGGTGGCTCCATTGCCCGCCTCGGCAATCACTTCCAGGTCTGAAAATTGCTCCAGCCAAATCCGTAGCCCTGTCCGAAAAGCTCGGTTGTCGTCAACCAACATCAGCCTGGATGGGCGACCCTTGCGGTATTGGCTTTGCCGCTCACTCCTATCGCTATCTGTCATGCACTTTACTTACAAGGGCAAGCCCTTTTCTCCATTCACTCAGCCTAATGTATGATAGGGCTTCTCTAAAAAAGATTTGGCGGTTGAGAAAATTCATAGGGTTCTCTGGAACTTTTGCGCTCTAGAAGAGTTTTGATGATGTTGTGCAGTACCTCAAGGTCAACGGGCTTCCGTACAAAGTCACTGGCACCCGCCGCTAAGCCTTTGATGCGACAGGACTCAACCTGGGCTGTGAGCAGCACAACTGGAAGGGAATGCAGTTTTGGATCGCGACGAATCTTTCGGGTTAACTCGTACCCGTTCACCTCAGGCATCATTACGTCCAGCAGCACCAAATCAGGTGCCGAGGTCTGCATTTTATCGAGGGCGATCGCTCCACTGTGAGCAACATCAACGGTGTATCCTTCTGATTCAAGGAAATTTTGCAGCATAAATAAGTTATCTGCTACGTCATCCACAATTAAAACTCGATAGCTCTCTGAGGGCATTACGGCTATCTAACCTATTGCAACGGCTATGGTCGATTTTCCATCTCATTGTATTGAATTCCCAAAGTTTATTTCCTGTATTTTGTTGCTGACTCAGCCAAGATGCTGAATGATTATGGGGCATTGGTTGTTGGTCATTTGTCAGATAACCAATGATTAATTCCCAGGGTTGCTTTGTTTAGTCAACACTTTCTGGGCGGGATGCAGTTGCAATTACAGTTAACCCAGCGACTTGTTTTGCAAGTTGAATGGCGATCGAGCCAAACCCCTCCCGCACCACCGATAATCAAGAGTTTACTGATCTTATTGGTTAGAGTTTTTTGAGGCTCAATCCCCAATTGCTCAAATAATGCTTCCCAGGCCGTAATTGTAGTGAGAGGTAGGGCTGCTGCCTCTTCAAAAGAGAGACTGTCGGTTTTCTACCCGCAATTCGCTCGTCAACTGTAGCGGTAGCCATATTGATTAGGACATTTTGGCGGCGCGGCTGAGCCGCGCCGCCAAAATGTCCTTGTCCTAACCTAGCTGACTACAGCTATACCTGATACTCACTGTTGCTACCGGGGGAGTGATAACGAATGCTGACGCTGCAATTGCGAGAGTTAGAAGCAGATGGTGTAGTGCATCGTGAAGTGTATGCCGAGGTGCCGCCAAAAGTGGAATATTCACTCACTGAGCTGGGTCAAAGCCTTAAGCCAATTGTGCTGTTGATGCGAGATTGGAGAGAGCAATGTATAGCAAAAGGATGAAGGATGAATCGAAACCCCAGCTATAAGCATTTGATCCATGGTCCTACGATAAATTTTCAGTACAGAGGAAACTAATCCAGTAAGATTTGCATCTATTGGGTTCTATGAGGAGATACAAGGAGCTAGGCATGATAAATCGTAAGCTGATAGTTCGTAGGCTGATAGTTAGACTGGCTAGCGTATTCGCTTCTTTGGCGATCGCAGGTCAAGCAGCATTTGCCCAAACGGAATTGCGGAGTGGAGTTGTCCAGCTTATACAGCTTAGAGAATTTGCTCAGAGAGGTACAAACACTTTATCCTACGGTACCCTGGCTGACCTTCAGGTTGACCCAAACTTTACAGGTGATTTTCAATCCATTGTGAATACCGCTGCCACCATTCTGGACGGCTATACAATTGTCAATCGTGGCGGATTTTTCCCTGAGAATGCTGGTATTCCGCGTAATCAGCAGCTAACCCGGTCGGAAGCGGTTTATCGCGTTTATGCGCTGGACAATGGCTATGAACTCGTGTTGTTCCGCACTCCAACGGAGAATACGTCTGAGTATTTTATTCGTACAACTAGCCGGACGTTTTAGAGGGGCTAGGGACTGGGGGCTGGGGGCTAGGGCAAACTCGTCTCCAGGTTCTACCTGGAGATGCTTGGGGCGAGGCTCTGCCTTGTGAAGAGCAAGAGGCAGAGCCTCTCAGGTGGCGTTATAGCAGTACGAAGATTGGTTAGGACAGGCGATAAGCAGCAAAGCTTGAATGAGCAAGGCTCGGCTTCATCCCTCATCCTTCATCCCTCATCCTTACTGCTATACAAGGCTGAGCCTTGTAACGAGAAAAAAGCTCTCCTAAAAACCTTAGCCCCCAGCCCCTAGCCCCTAAACCAACAGGCTCACCTGTGACCCCTGCTGAGTTTTACAAACTTCAATCCGGGTTTGGAATGCTTCTTTAAAGTGGGGCATATGGGTGACGGTGAGGATGCAGGCAAAGTCAGGTGCGATCGCCTGAATTGAGCTAATTAGGCGATCGCACCCCGCTTCATCCTGAGTGCCAAATCCTTCGTCGATAATTAGCATTTGCAGCGCTGTGCCAGAACGTTGGGCCAGCAGTCGCGCCAGCGCCAGCCGAATGGCAAAATTGACGCGAAAGGCTTCTCCACCTGAATAGGTTTCGTAGGGGCGAGTTCCCTGCACGTCGCCGATGAGAATATCCAACGTATCAATCAGCTTGGATGGGTTGCGGCTAGTGCCCTTGCGCCGTCCTGCCCGCTGAGTCACAAACTGGACGTGAAGCTGATTGGCGCTGAGTCTGCCCAAAATGCGGTTGGCTTCGGCTTCGAGCTGAGGCAGCACGTTTTCGATCATGAGAGCCTGAATGCCGTTTTTGCCAAAGGCTTGAGCCAATTCCTGGTAAACGCGATATTGCCGCTGAAGGGTTTTACATTGCTGCTGCTGTTCTTGCTGCTGCTGGGTCAGCAACTTATGCTGCTGCTGCTGCTGCTCTAGTCGTCCCAGGTGCGCCAGGTGTGAGTCTAGCTGCGCTCGTCGGTGCTGCATTTGCGCTTCGAGGGATTGCATCGCGGCGGTGCAGTCGGGGATTTGCGCGAGTTGTGAATTTAGGGCTTGAATTTGGGTGGCGATCGCCTCCAAGTCCTGCATTCTGCCTTGAAGGGTTGCCGTCAGTTCACCGATGTGCTGCTGCACCTGGGGATAGTGCTGCTGTGCTTGCCCCCATTCCTGATAGCGCAATTGCCAGGTTTGCGCCTGCCGTAGAGCTTTTCGCAGGGCGGTGTGTTGTTCTAAGTCGTAGGCAATTTCTGTAAGGTGGCGATCGAGGCGATTGAGCTGCTGCTGGAGGGGCGATTTGGGAATTGCCTGAATTTCAGTTTCTAGTGCCGCGATTTTGGCTTCCAGTTCTGGTTTGCGTTGGGCAAGCTGTAGATGCCGCCGCTGTGCCTGCTTGATTTCTGCCTGTTTGATTTCTGCCCAACGCCAGCGATCGACCAATCCCCGCGCCAGGGCGTGATCTTTGTCGTCATAGCAAAGCTGCTGCACGCTCTGGTCAAGCAGCCGCAGTTCTTCTTGCAGTTCGGTGGCGTAGTCGTTGGCGTGGAGCGATCGCTCGATCTTTTGCTTTTCCTCCACTATTTGCTGAAGTCGAATTTGGCTATCAGCGCTGATGCTGAGCTGTTCCTGCAACTGTCCGCGCCGCTCTAGCGCTGCCCCGTAGCCTGCTAGCTCCTTCTCCAAGTCCCGATATTCCTGCCGCAAGACCTGAATTTCTCGCTCAGAAACCGCTAGCTGCTCCCGCACGACCCAAAGCTGATCGCGCACTTCTTTTTGCTCTGCCTGATGGCGCTCTAAGACGAGGTGGAGGTGGTGTTCGTCGAGGGGGCGATCGCAGAGGGGGCAAGGAGGAAAGGAGGAAGGAGGAAGGAGGAGGGATGAGGAGGAGACAATAGACGCATTTCCTTGAACGATTTCTTCCAATAGGCTCCTTTCATCCTTCATCCCTCCGCCCTCATCCTTTCCCCTCTCTCCTTCTCGCCTGAGCATTTGAATCTTATGATCTAGTTCTGCTAGCTGGAGTTCGCAGTCGCGCTGGCGTTCTTGTAGGCGTTCTAGGAAGCTGCGCCGCTCTAGTCCTTTTTCGCGGACGCGCTGCTGGTAGGTGCGCCGTCGTTCGAGGTGTTCGATTTTTTCGGCGATCGCCGTAACCGACTGCTGAAGCTGGGGTTGTCGCTGCTGCTGGGTTTCGAGTTGTCGCGTGAGTGAATTCAGTTCTTCTAAACGAGCGCTGAGGCGGGTTTGAATGCGGTCAAGCTGGCTCTGTACCTGCTGCCGTCGCTGCAACAGGGGGGCGACTTTGACCTGAAGCTGGTCGAGTTCGCTCAGTCGTAGCCGCGCCTGGTTGAGCTGCTCTACGGCGGCTTTAACGTCGTCGGCTTTGCTCAGCGTATGCTGAATTTCTTGCTCTTGCTGCTCCAGTGCTTCCAGTTGTGCCTGCACCTGACGCAACTGATCTTTGAGTGCATTCAACGCCTCGGCTTGCTGCTGCTGAAGCTGCTGTCGCTGGGTTTGGGCTGCCTGGTGCGCTTGAAATTTGGCGGCTTGTCGCTCGTCTTCTGCCTGAAGTGCTTGAAATTGGGCATACCCGGCGGCGATCGCCTCTCCTTCGGCTAACATCCCCTCAATCTGCTGCTGCTGCTGCTGCAAAGTCGCCAAATCTTTCTGCAACCGCTGACAATCTTGAGTCAGGTGACGCTGTTGCTGCTGCTGCAAGCTTAACTGCTGCTGCCAAGTTTGGCGCTGCTGCTGCTGGGCTTGATAGTGGTGTAAAACCTCTGCATCGGCTTCCTGCTGCTGCTGCATCTGAGACAGCGTAGCCTCCAGGGTGGCTTGCTCGCTCGCCAAACATTCCCCGGCTTGAAGCTGTGTTTGAATCCGCTCCAGGCTTTGCTCTAACAGCCCCAGTTCGGCTTTGATTTGGCGCGATCGCTCCTTTGCCTGCTCTGCCAACTCATCATACTGGTCGAGCTTGAGCAGGTCTGCCAAAATCTGCTTGCGCTCTCCTGGACGCTTTAACATGAACTCATCTGCCCGTCCCTGACGCAGATAGGCAGAATTCACAAATGTCTCGTAATCTAGCTTGACATGCTGCAAAATCAACTGCTGCGTTGCTCGAACGCCTTTGCAGGTCAGCGCCCGAAAGCCTGCGGGAGTCTGCACCTGAAACTCTAGCGATGTGGTTTGTCCTCGATAGCGCGTGCGAATAATTCGATAGGTCTGCTGCTGACAGTGAAACACAAAGTCAACCTGCGCCTCTTGAGTGCCCAGGTGAATCATGTCATCCTCAGCAATAGCGCGGCTTTGCCCCCAAATCGCCCAGGCGATCGCCTCTAGCAGCGAAGACTTTCCGGCACCATTTGCGCCGCAAATACAGGCAACGTGCAGACCCCGAAAATCCAGGGTCGCCTCCCGATAGCTCAAAAAGTTTCTCAGCGTCAGTTGTTGCGGAATCATGCCGATCCAGTGCGTTGCTTGATCTTAAATTAACAGTACATTCGCACTTTAGTACCCCTGAACCTCAGTACATTCGCACCTTTTTTCACCATTTTCTGCAAATCATGTCAAACTCACAGCCCAATTCACTGCAAATTGCTTCCTATCTGGCTCCCAACCTGATGAGTTTTTATGCAGCAGTCGGGCAATATTTGGAACGAGTATTGAGTGTGAAAACACACATTGGGCAAAGCGAGTTTGACTCACTCGAAGACCCAAAACTGCTGCAAGATCAGATCGATTTAGCTTTCGTCTGTGGTTTGCCTTTTGCTAGACACGCTCAAGTGGTGCCCGATCAATTCGTGGCGATCGCCGCCCCCGTCATGCAAGCAGAGCGTTATCAAAATCGTCCCGTTTATTTCTCGGATGTGATTGTGAGTGCTACCAGTAAACTCACTACACTTGATCAATTAGCGGGAAAAACCCTCTGCTATAACGATCCTGGCTCTAACAGTGGTTATAACTTATTGCGCGATCGCCTGATGCAAGCAGGATATCCCTCTCACTTTTTTAGTAAAGTGATTCAATCTGGTTCTCATCAACACTCGATCGCCTGGGTTGCCGAGGGAAAGGCTGACTGTGCTGCGATCGACAGCACCGTGTTAGAGCAAGAACTACGGAATCTGCCGGAGCGATCGCCCCAGTTACGTATCATTGAATCGATCGGCCCATGCCCTATGCCACCACTCGTCGCTGCCCAACGACTTGGTGACACTTTTCTTGACCAACTCCAATCCGTTCTATTACATCCTGATGCGGAGTTATAGGCTGAAATGCAGCAAGTTGGAATTCGACGTTTTGCAAAGGTGAAGAGTGAGGACTATGGGGCGATCGCTTGAAGCTATAGCCAAACTCTGCCAGAATATCTTCCGGCTCATACGCCATCTCAAAATATTGCCTAAACGTATAAGACTGTCCAGGTTGAAGAATGGCAGGTCTAGCCATAGAGAACTCTCTAAATAGCGCTGCTTATAGCGTACCGAATAAAATGATTGAAGCAAGTTTTCACGAGGTAGGGCAGTACGAAAACTAATTAGGATAGATATAGCAAAAGGATGAAGGATGAGGGATGAGGGATAAAGGATGAGGTAAAAGCTTGACTGGAAGCAGCATTGGTAAGCCAACTTTGTCTTGACTATCCCTTCAACTGCTATAGCAAGCAACAAGCCTTAATTAACAAGATTTGTCTTCATTCCCTATCTCTCATCCTTCATCCCTACGATCCCCCCTTTGGAGGCAAGATGGTTCAAACTCCCACCCAACCCCTTACTTTAGAAGCATTTTTGCAACTGCCAGAGACCAAGCCTGCCAGCGAATTCATTCATGGTCAAATTATCCAGAAGCCGATGCCCCAGGGAGAACACAGTACTTTACAAGTTGAGCTTTGCAAAACCATTGATCGAGTTGCTGAGGAACCCAAAATCGCAAAAGCCTTCTCTGAACTACACTGCACGTTTGGGGGTGCTTCCATCATTCCCGATGTTTCAGTATTTCGCTGGCAGAGAATTCCTCGTTCTCCATCCGGTCGCGTTGCTAACCGATTTGAGCTTCATCCTGATTGGGCGATCGAGATTCTCTCACCCGACCAGTCACAGACTAAAGTCTTAGAAAATTTGCTGCATTGTTCTCAGAACGGCACAGAGTTGGGCTGGCTGCTTATCCCTGAAGATGAAAGCATTTTGGCAGTATTTCCTGAGTCTCGCGTCAAGTTTTATCAAGGATCAGAGACGCTGCCAGTTTTGGAGGGTATCGCGCTTTCTCTATCTCCCGCCGAAATCTTCAACTGGTTAACCTTACCTGAGTAGAGAAATCAAACAATGAAAAATCTTTATGAAAGTGATTTCTATGCCTGGACGAAAGAGCAAGCCGAATTGCTCAAGAATAAAACCTGGGAACAGATAGATCTGCCCAACCTGATCGAGGAGATAGAAAGTTTGGGACGGCAAGAACGACAGGAACTCAGGAATCGTTTAGGAGTGCTATTAGGACATTTACTCAAATGGCAATATCAGCCGTCTAATCGAGGAAACAGTTGGTTGTCAACCATCCGAGAGCAGCGAACTCGAACTCGTTTGGTGTTGAGTGATAACCCCAGTCTAAAACCTTACATTTCAGAAGCGATCGAAGTTGCCTATCGACTGGCACAAGATTTAGCTGTTCGAGAAACTGGAATGGACTACGATGCGTTCCCGTCGGAATGTCCCTACCCTGTGGAACAAATTTTAGAAGAGACGTTTTTACCTGATTAAAGGTGAGATTATCCAACAGCTTCTGTTGGAACAGGTGTCTTTGAGCACGACTGCCGCTAACTGACCAGAGGTGAGGCAAAACGGGTTAGAGGAAGGCGATCGCCCACATTCATTTCCTTTAACTCCAGCCTAGAGAGCAATGCGATCGCCTCTACTTGATCTTTTAGAGTGGACTTGCGGGCACGTCTCCAGATGTAAGTATCGTAGAGCGATGGTACTTTTTGCCTTTGAATGTGAGTATGTCACAGCTCTTCTCCAAAGGCTAAGCGCTAATTTACGGTTTATTTATCGGGATATAAAAGTTTCTGTAATTCTCAGAAGCTAGAGATGTTGCGAACTCAAAGCTTGACTTTAAGGGAAATTCATAAAGGCTTGAGCAGGACTTGGAGCGATCGCTTCCAAAAGTTTTTATTCTCTTCATCAGACGATATCAAGAAGCCTGGTCAAAAAAGGCACCCTATGAACATCCTCATATCGTTACACTATGAAAATTCAATTGTTGATTGTTGGATTGCTGGCGATCGCCTCAGCTAGCTGCGCCCCTGGAATCGCTACAAGTGTTACGCCAACTGCTTCAGATAGTTCTCCATCGGCAACTGCCGCTCTGACCCCTGATCCGGCTGACCTGTCTCTCAAAGAAGCGCTAGAAGGCACATGGTCAGCAGGCTTTATGACTATTACCTTTAACTGGGACGCTGGCACCTATTCTGGCGTAATGTTAGGTGAGCCATTCTCTAAAACCCTAGAGTTCGTCAGCGAAACAGAGAATGAAATTATCTTCAAAACAAATGGTTCTCGTATTGTGGGGCAGTTTGAGGCGAACGGAGAGGTTAGACTGATTCAGGATGGAGACAGTTCTACTACACTAATACTAAAAAAAACTTAAGGCATGGTGTATTCACGTAGAAAATAACGTTGAGAAAGGCGCATCTAACGAAGGTGCGCCTTTTCTGTCGCTAACTGTGACAAGGCTATCTCACTTCCCTATGCAATAAGGAGCTTAAGCCCCTTGTTGCGGTCGCCCCATTACTTTGTGCCGTCTACGCAAAATTCCAGATAAGATCGATATCAGACTTTCAACATCCTGCAACGATATTTGTGTGCGAGACAGGCAATATGACCCATCCTCCAACCGTTGAATTTCAAGATTACTTTGATGTGGTGGTGGTGGGTGCTGGACACTCTGGCTGTGAAGCCGCATTAGCCGCAGCCCGGTTAGGCCGTCGCACCTTGCTACTGACTCTAAATCTAGACAAAATTGCCTGGCAGCCGTGCAATCCTGCGGTGGGAGGGCCAGCCAAATCGCAGTTGACCCATGAGGTCGATGCGCTGGGCGGCGAAATTGGCAAGATGGCCGATCGCACTTATTTGCAAAAGCGAGTTTTGAATAACTCACGGGGGCCAGCAGTCTGGGCATTACGGGCACAGACCGACAAGCGTGAGTACGCCGCTGTGATGAAACAAATCGTTGAAAATCAGGAAAATCTGACCATCCGGGAAGGCATGGTGACAGATTTGGTTTTAGGAGCTAACGATGAAGTGATCGGCATCCAAACTTATTTTGGTGTGGCTTTTCAGTGCAAATCGGTAGTGTTAACCACCGGAACATTTCTGGGCGGTGTGATTTGGGTTGGCAATAAATCTATGCCTGCTGGACGCGCCGGAGAATTTGCGGCAGTAGGTTTGACCGAAACGCTGAATCGGCTGGGGTTTGAAACTGGACGGCTAAAAACCGGAACGCCTGCACGGGTCGATCGGCGATCGGTAGACTACACCCATCTGGAACTACAACCGGGAGATGAGGAAGTGCGCTGGTTTAGCTTTGACCCAGAGGTTTGGGTAGAGCGGCAGCAGATTCCTTGCTACCTGACTCGCACAACAGCAGAGACGCATCGGCTAATCCGCGACAACCTGCACCTGTCTCCAGTGTATGGCGGCTGGGTCGATGCCAAAGGTCCGCGCTATTGCCCCAGTATTGAAGACAAAATTGTGCGATTTGCCGACAAGGAGTCGCACCAGATTTTTATTGAGCCTGAAGGTCGAGATATTCCAGAGCTTTACATTCAAGGCTTTTCGACGGGGTTGCCAGAGGGGTTGCAGATCCAAATGTTGCGATCGCTCCCTGGTTTAGAAAACTGCGCCATGCTCCGCCCTGCCTACGCAGTAGAATACGACTATTTACCCGCAACGCAGTGCTACCCTACCTTGATGACCAAGAAGGTAGAAGGGCTGTTTTGTGCGGGGCAAATCAACGGCACGACGGGCTATGAAGAAGCCGCTGCCCAGGGGATCGTCGCGGGAATTAATGCCGCGCGGTTTAGTGGCGATCGCCCCATGATTGTCTTCCCCCGTGAACAAAGCTATCTGGGTACGCTAATTGATGACCTCTGCACCAAAGACCTGCGAGAGCCATATCGAATGCTCACCTCCCGCTCAGAATATCGGCTGCTGCTGCGATCAGATAATGCTGACCAGCGATTAACCCCACTAGGACGAGAAATTGGGCTGATTGACAATCGACGCTGGGAGTTGTTTACCCGCAAGCAGGAAAACATTGCAGCCGAAAAAGAGCGCCTGCACGAAACTCGAGTCAAAGAGCATGAAGAGCTAGGGCGAAAAATTGCTGCCGAGACCCAGCAGGCAATCAAAGGTTCCATTACGCTGGCAGATTTACTGCGTCGCCCCGGTTTTCACTATGCCGACCTGGAGCGCTATGGATTAGCTGACTCAACCCTCGGTCTGGCTGAAAAAGAAGGCGCAGAAATTGACATTAAGTACTCTGGTTACATTCAGCGCCAGCAAAACCAGATCGACCAGATCAGCCGTCAGGCACACCGCCCGCTGCCTCAAGACCTGGACTATGCCAGGATTGAAACGCTTTCTAAAGAATCGCGTGAAAAGCTGGCTCAGGTAAAACCGTTAACGGTTGGTCAAGCAACTCGCATTGGCGGTGTAAACCCATCAGATATCAATGCGCTGCTGGTTTATCTAGAAATTCGCTCCCGCCAGGAACAGTCTACTGCTCAGAAGGTGACTTCTGCTAGCCCTGTTGGGTGAGAGAGGTAGAGAGCGGAGGGCAGACTTCTTTTTACTGCGCTTCACCTTCCAGTAGTGGAAAAGGATTTTCCCTCCGCCCTCTGCCTCACCTAAGGCTGGTGAACTTCAGCAGAAATGCCCTGTTGCTCTAGTTCATTTGCCAGGTCTTCTGCCCCAGCCCGATCGCGAAATGCCCCAACCTGAACCTGTGCCCCAGCTTCGGGGAAGTTGCGGACGTAGGCATCTCCTACTGCTTGGCGGGCTTGCTCCAGGCTGCGATCGCCATTGTACGGCGTAGTGACATAAAAGTAGCCATCCTGACTCTGGCTGGGGGCGGGGTTAGCAGCAGGAGCGGGTGCTGCTGCTACAGGTGGGCTAGCAGGTTGAGCTTGGACAGCCGGAGGACGGGCAGGGGTTGCGGTGTTGGCTTGAGCTGGGGCGCTCGAACGAGCAGCAGGACTGGGACGAGCCGGGGCCCCAGGACGGGCAGCGGGTTGAGAAGCAGCAGGTCGAGGAGCCGTCGGAGCAGCTTGAGTCGGGGCAGAACGCCCATTAGGTCGCATGGAGACTGTCGCAGGCACCGCTGTTGTGGGCAGGTTGGATGTGGATTGGGGATTGGGCAACGGCGCGGGTGGGGATGAAGCTGCCGCAGCCGTTGGAGGCGGAGTTGCTCCTGGGTTAACCGTTCCTGTGACAGGCAGCGGGGCAGAAACTTCTCCCGTCGGCAACGTGCCCAGCGTATCTAGATTTAACTCTCTAAATTCCTCGGTTGCTAGGTTGGGAGAACCCGGAAGCACGTTGTTGGATAAGTCAGTCAAGTCAGGGCGGATAGCAACTTCGCCTGAATTTGAGTTGCGATCGCCCTGTGATTCACCCTCGCTAAAAATACCGAGACTGGCAGGGTTCATGATCAGGTAGCCCAGCGTCACACTAGAGAGCAGCAGTAATAGCATCGAGCCAATTCCCAGTGGCGTTAGCAGGCTCTGTACAAAATCCGGTTCTGAGGGAGGAATTTCTGGATCGTCGTCCAGGCTTTTCAGCAATTCTTCGGAGGATTCCAGGTAGTCATCCGGGCCGAGATTCATGTCATCTGGATTGACCAGCTTTTGAGTAGTTTCTGGCTCAACGACGGGAGGCACTAATCCTGCTGGCTCAGCCTCCGGAATCGGGGAAGCGTCAGTGGCGATCGCCAGTTGACTTGCGGTTGCTGCGGCTTCGCTCTTTCTCATTTTGGAAGGGGGTGGCGGCGGCACGGGGGAGGGTTTACCCGGATTGGAGGAGAGCGCGATCGCCCCAGCAGCAGCCTGGGTTCTCCCTCCTTTTGCCTCCACATAGATCGTGTCCATCGTTACATCGCGCCTCCGACTCCGCCGACTGCTAGTTTTGGCAGGTTTGCCTTTGCGAGAGCGGCGATAGCGTGACAGCTCCTCCTCTAGATGCACATCTAAACTGCCCAGTGCAGTCTGAAGGACAGCGTGTAGAGGTTTGGAAGGAAGTGAAGTCGAATCTCGTGAGGAACGTTGGCGCATTAAACTACTCCTGCCAGTGCGTGAGTGACGACCCAGAAACTTTGTGGATGACTGATTCAACAAATAGTCGCGAAAAATGCCCCTGATATCTTCAGCGAGAAGTATCTCCGAGATGAGTCATCTCCGAAATAATCTATCTCTGAAATAATCATTGTTAGCTGAATCTGAGCCGCTGTCAAAAAATTTTCTCTATATAGATTGCTCTATGTCACTTAAATCTCTGCATCACGTCCTGGGTGCTTTGCAAAGTCAAGAGGGCTGGCGATCGCGACAGCAGCTTCAACAACTGCTTGCCTGCTGGTTTCAGGTCGTCGGTCCGGCTGTAGCGGCTCAGACTCGCCCAGTTTCGATTCAGCGGCGGGTGCTGTACGTGGCTACCTCTAGCTCAGTTTGGGCAAACAATCTGACTTTCGAGCGTCAGCGCATTTTAGAGAAGCTAAGCGCTCATCTGCCTCACACCCTAACAGATATTCGCTTTTCTACGGCTCACTGGCAGCCCTACCGAGGCAGCACCACAGAAGAGGAATCCCTGGCTATCTGGCAAAAACATCCTAGTCGAGTCGCCGATCCGTTTGCTGCATCCAGGGCAAAGGTTCAGTCAGAAAACCAGGATGCAAGTTCAGCATTTCAACACTGGGCTGAAGTGATGCGGGCGCGATCGCAACATTTACCGCTTTGTCCCCGCTGTCACTGTCCTGCACCTTCAGGCGAGCTAGAGCGATGGTCGATCTGCTCACTTTGTGCCAGCAAGCAATGGTAGACAGCACGTAAATTTACAGATCAGTTCCTTGATACAGCGAAAATTAATCCCTCAATGGCTCAATTTCCTGAAGCGGCAACTGTAATTTTTCGAGTGTTCAACAAAATAAAAGCAAAACATTTAATTACAAACCGAAACTTCTCGCCGTCAAACTCTCATAAAGATTAAATTTGGGTAAAACTTAAGCGAAAGTCTAGACAATATCCGTTATTGGAACGAGTAGGAAACTAAAAATACGGCCTGTCGCTCCAGGTTCCCATTGATCCCCGTAGGGTTTGAGAGAAAAAGGAAGACTTTATCTGACCCATCAAAATCTGATACAAAACTTTTTAATCTGTCTGGGTTTTTAACTGGAACCTAAAAACAATCTAAATTCCATTTTTTGTTTGGGATCGCTACAAACTTCTCTAGTAAAGGCTTTAGAACTTTTACCTGGCTGAAACCAAATAAATCCAAAGATGAGAATAGGGGTGAAGAATACCTTAAGCAAGATCCTATGAGAAATCAGGATTCCAACATCTCAGCTTGTCGGCACTGCCAAAACTATGTGCCTCAAGGTAGACGTGGGGGGCAATGTCGGCAGTTGGGTGTGCTTGTTCATGGCGCTTGGAAAGCTTGCTCTCTAGCGATCCCACCCTTTGCCCCGGCATGGAGTTTAGAGGACATTACCTGGCAGCAAAAAGCCTTTGAGGTCAGCGAATTAGAATTAAACGCGATCGCCCCTGAACCTGTTCTTCCGGCTTACGTTACAAAAGTTGTTCCGGTTCAGGACGCTTTACTGTAATACAAGGGATTCAAATTTTTATTCATAGCGCTACACGCATACCTTAGGACACGATTTTGTGCGGAGGCCCCCTGCGCTGCGGGGGCTTCCACACAAAATCGTCTTAATCAAGGTGCGTAGCGCCTTAACTGCGGGCAAAACATCCGCAGTTAAACAAAAACTAAATTAATCTTGTAGGGCGGGTTGGCGAATGCTGTAATGGAAGGTCAACGTGCGGGTAAGCTGCTCTCGATTTGCTTCTGACGGCAGTGGCTCAAAGGGAGCCGATCGCTGAATCGCCTGAACAGCAGCTTCATCAGCGATCGCTAACCTGGAAGATTGAGTCACTTCCCACTGAACCAATTCACCCTGCTGACTGACGGTAAACCTAACTTCAACAGAACGATCTGCATCGACATCAACCTGAATTTGCCGCCACTGCTGCTTAATCTGCTGATCCATCTCAGCCAGATATTCACCCAAAATTGGGTCTTGCTCCGCATCAACCCCGAGTTCATTAGCTGCTGTACGGTTTGAGTTGGCGATTTCGGCGAGTTCACGCCCCAAATTCAGCGCCGCCTCAAACGGAACTGTGGATGGGGTTGCGGGTGCGGGTGCGGGTGCTGGAGATGGAGCGGGTTGCTCCGGCAGTGTAGATTCGGAAAGTTCTGACCGTTCTGATGAAGTGGAAGGATCGGTCATCCGCGTCGAATCGGGAAAAAACAAGTCAGGCTCTAGCTGAGGCAAGTCTGCAAAAGCGCTGTCGTTTGAGGCGGTAGAGGCAGCGTCTGAGGCTTCAGGAACTCCTCGATTGGAGGAGTGACGGGGGGAAGCTTGCTGTGGCGCAGGAGTGACTGATGGCTTTACGTCTGCTTCAGGTTCTACGGCTTTCGTTGAGTTATCAGGCACCGCACTAGAAGCTGGAATGATTCTGCCGGAAGGGACGGAAGCCAGTGGCGCTACTATCTTGTTGCCCGTCGTGCTGTTTTCTCTCAGGGATTCTTCAATTCCAGGTTTGCCGATCGCCACAGGCTGATTGGGTTTTGCTTCACCGCCTGCGATCGCATCTAAATTAGAACGGCGATCGCGATCCTGATCTGACTCTGCTTCCGTTTCCAGGTAAACAAACTCGATTGGCTGGATAGGCTCCACAGCCAAGTTTGGCGACTCTGTTTGCTGCCAGGGTAAAATCCCGCCTGCCATCATGCCCCCATGAAAAGCAGTTGCCACTGCCAGATAAATTGTCAGGCTGCCCCGTTGAGCGGCAAAGCGATCGCGATGTTTTTGGGCTAGGCTCATGGGTCAATCGAAACGGGAGAGAACGTGTGCGGCTAATCGCTATGAAATCATGAGTTCCCCGGTTTGGCGATAGGCGACAGTTGCGCTGAACCCAGAAGGAAGCGGCGAAAGGGCTAGCAATTTGGATTATGATAGATTCTGGAGAAATTCTGGATCTGCTTCCAGATGTATTGAACCTTTACATTTTGTCTTCGCATACGCTATGGATATTTTGACTCTGGGCTGGGTTTCGCTGCTGGTGGTTTTCACGTTTTCAATCACGATGGTGGTTTGGGGACGTAACGGATTCTAAAAATTAATAACTCAGGTTTTGAAGAACCAGTATCAGCTATGGGCTTTGAAACGTCTGCCCTGGGGATTCTAGCAGTGACTGCCCTGGGGCTAATGGTGGCATTTACAGGTGGAATCGCCTATTTGACAACGATTGAATGGCGCGATCGCCGCCGCCGTGAGCGAGAGATGCGCGAACAGAGCGCCACTCAGAAAAAACAGACTACCGCCAAAAGGAAAAAATGACTCGTTCATCTGCCAATCAAGAATTACCTGATATTTTGCAGGCAGCTTTTGCCGAAAATTCTGATCTGGATGCTACATTCGCAGCACTAATGCCTGCCCTCTGTCAGGTGTGGCGCTGCGATCGCTGTTTTCTCTATCTTCGCAATCCTCAAACGGGCCAGGGGCGAATCACTCACTGCTGGGGCACCAGTCCTGAATGGGCTGATTTGTCGAGTTCTGACTGGCTGGAGGAGGGCGATATTGCCAGTAAAGACCCGCTGATGGCGATCGCCTTTCGCACCGCTGAGCCTGTTTTTGTGGAAGATATTGAGACGGCTGGCCCAGAAATCGTCAATCTTGACTACGAACGTGACGTGTTTCAGCATCGAGCGCTGATTCATGCACCGCTTTATTATGATGGTTTGCTTTATGGCATTCTTGAGCCTTGTGTTTTCCATCAGCCACGAGTGTGGACAGAGGGCGATCGCCGCATCACCACCCAAGTTCAAGCCAAACTTGCTCCCTTAGCCGCTGCCTTCTTTCACGAATAATGAGATCTCCAACTTCTAAGAGAAGTTGGAGATCTGAACCCTTTAGGGCAATGTCCAGCTATCGCCCCCTGAGTCCGGTACGGCGCACAACCGCATCCGCAGTGACAGCCAGCAGCAGCACAGCACCCTGAACGATGTTTTTGACGCTTTGGTCCTGGTTGAGCAGGTCTAGTCCGTTGTCGAGACTGCCGATCACCAGCGCACCCAGCACTACCGCCCAGACAGAGCCGCGTCCACCAAATAGACTAACTCCACCGATTACGGCAGCAGCGATCGCATTCAGCAGCAGAGTTGAGCTAATCTGCGTGGCAACTGCTGTACTGCGCGAGGTCATCATGATTCCTGCTAGAGCCGCCAGGGTAGAAGCCAGCATGAATACAGTGATTTTCATGCGAACTACGCCGATTCCGGCGCGACGGGCTGCTTCTGCGTTGCCGCCAACGGCGTAGAGGTGTCGCCCAAAGGGGGTTTTGCGTAGAACGACCCAAAACAGCAGCACCAAACCCAGCGCAATCATTACGGCTTGCGGTACGCCCTGATAGGACTCAAACAGGAAAATTAAGATAATCGTGACGGCGGCGGCTCCGACAAGCTGTAGTGCTGTTTGGGAGGAATGCCGCACCGATAGACCTGCTTGCGATCGCCTACGTCGTTCATACCACACGCCCAATGCATACAGCCCCAGGCACACCAGCGGAATTCCCCAGCCCAAAACCGGGTTGAGATAGGTGGGGGCAAGCGAACGAATCACCGGATCACGCACTACCAGCGTCGTTTGCCGTCCCATTACCACAAGCAGCAGTCCTGAATAGGCGATCGACCCTGCCAGGGTGACAATAAACGACGGCACCCGCAGCACGGCAATAAAAAATCCGTTTACCAGTCCGATTAGTGCGCCTGCCAGCAGCCCCGCCAGCATTGCCAGCCAGGGATTCCAGCCCTGATACACCGACACCGTTGCCATGATTGCGGCACAGGCTTGAGCAACCGCCGCCAAACTCAGGTCAATTTCACCTAGCAACAGCACCAACACCGCCGCAATACTGAGAATGCCAATGGTGACAATCTGCTGCGTCAGGTTAGACAGGTTGCGGGCTTCTAGAAATACGCCGCTGGTGGTGAGCTGAAAGTAAATCGTAATCAGCGCCAGTGTCAGGATGACGGGAATGAAGCCCAGGTCGCCCTGCATCAGCGATCGCAAGTTAAATTTGGCTCGTGGAGCCGCTGCGGTTGGCTGATGGACTAGAGCGTTTCCCTGCTCGTCCTGTCCCTGACTCCCCGAATTGTCTTGACTCTCGTGGGGAGCATCCCGATTTAAGCTTTTCATAAATTATTTTCCTCTGTAAAGTCTTGCTGTCGTTCAAGCTGCTGCTCCAGATGTGGCTCCCGTAATCGCGGCAACCACCTGCTCTCGACTAGAACTGCGGGTGTCAAACGTGCTGTCTCGCCGCCCCAATCGCATGACGATGACGCGATCGGCAACTTCAAACACGTCATGCAGGTTGTGCGAAATCACTACAACCGCCAAGCCTCGTTCTTTGAGACGCAAGATAAGATTTAAAACCTGTCGAGTTTGAGCCACACCCAGCGCCGCAGTTGGCTCATCGAGCAGCACCACTTTCGGCTGACGCAAGATCGTTTTGGCAACCGCAATGCACTGCCGCTGTCCGCCTGACAGAGAGGCCACCGCTGACCGCACCGACGGAATCTTCACGTCCAACACTTTCAGGACATCAATTGTTTGGCGCTCCATTTCCGTCTCATCCAGCACCCGCAGCACTCCAGGAACCAAGTCACGGTAGGCTTCTCGCCCTAGCCACAGGTTGGCAACCACATCCAGGTTGTCACACAGCGCCAGGTCTTGATAAACCGTTTCAATGCCTAGCCGAGTTGAGTCTTGAGGGCTGCTAATGCTGACGGGTTGCCCATCCAGCAGCGTTTCTCCTTCGTCTGGCACATAAGCACCAGAGATTGTTTTAATCAGCGTTGATTTGCCTGCGCCGTTGTCACCGACCAGGGCAACCACTTCGCCGTCGTAAACCTCAAAATCGACGTGCTGCAGGGCATGAACGCCGCCAAAGGATTTGGAAATATTTCTAAGCTGGAGTCGAGGAATTTTGTCGTTGACGGACGAACTATCCGACGCGACAGATACAGAACTGGTCATTGCTTGTTAAACCTCCTGGTAAGAAGAAGACAGAATTTTACTTCTGGTAAATGCCCAGATCTGCGACTTCTCAGAGAAGTCGCAGATCTTAGCCCGTTTGATTTGACTTAGATCTCTGTTGGCGTGGCGATCGCCCAACTGCATTCACTTGAAAAAACTGAGTCTAGGGACAGATACCACCCGCGCCAGAGGGCAAGCCGCTGCAAATCTCCTCTTTGCTCAAGAAGCCATCTGCAATCACAGTTTGTTCAACATTGGTGCGGTCTACGATGATTGGCGTTGCCAGAACGGAGGGAATCTGTGCGCCGCCGATTACTTCTGTGGTGCCGTTGACGATGGAACTGGTGTCTTCCCCGTTACTGAGCGCTGCAACCAACCGAGCCGTAGCGCGGGCTTCTTCAATGATTGGCTTGTAGACGGTCATTGCCTGGTCGCCCGTGAGAATGTTTTGGATTCCCGTCAGGGTTGCATCCTGTCCGGTTACAAGAACTTCACCGTTTAACCCCTGGGTTCGCAATGCGGCAATGACCGTATTTGCCATACCGTCATTCGCAACGTAGGCAATTTGAACGTTGTTGCTTTCCTTAGTCAACACGCCTTCCATCAGGGATTGCGCTCTGGCGTTGTCCCAGTTGGGGGTGTATTGGTCAAACACGAGGTTAAGGTCGCCACTGTCAACCAGCGGTTGCAGTTTTTCAATCGCCCCTTCGCGGAACAGCAGTGCATTGTTGTCCGTTTGGGAGCCGTTGATCATCACCAGGTTGGCTCCTTCTTGTAGACCAAAGTTGCCTGCATTGAGCTGGTCTACGATGTACTGTCCCTGCAATTCGCCGACGCGCTTGTTGTCAAAGGAGACGTAGTAAGCCAGGTCGGGGTCTTGAATCAGGCGATCGTAGGCAATCACGGGTACGCCGCTTTGTTTTGCCTGCTGCACGATGACGGCTGCCTGCTCACTGTCGTTGGGGTCAACTACGAGGATGCAGGCACCTTTGGTGAGGGCTGCGTCTGCCTGGTTTTGCTGAGTAGCGGCGTTGTTGTTGGCGTTGGCGTATTGGATGGTGACTCCGGGCAAGGCGGCGTTAATTTCCTGCTCTAGTAGAGGGCGATCGTAGGCTTCGTACCGGGCGGAGGAATCTGATTCGGGTAGCAAGATTCCTACGTTCATGCAGCCCTCGGCTTCACTAAATTCAGCCGCAGTTCCAGATTCAGCCGTATTGGAACTGGGGGCACCGTTGCTACAGGCGGCTAACAGCAGTACGCCGACCAGGGGAAACCAACGGCGGAGAGACGGGTTTAGCTTCGGCATAGAATTCGATTCCTTTTTTGTGTAGTTTGGCTGGGCATTTTCACCCATTACTTCAACGCTTGTTTAGAACAGTGGGGTCAATAGTTTGAATCTCAATCAATTTGCAGAGAAAGCTAGCCGATCAAACGACTTGCCGAGACAAATTCAGCAGCAAGTTAGTCTGAACAGCTAAACACATGACCACAGCAAATTGCTATGGCGCTATTTGCGATCGCCAACCGCAGCCCAATAGAAACTACCCGGCTGTTGTGGAGGCAAATTAATTAACACCAAGCTATATCAAAAGTTAAAGATAGCGAATTGAGCTACCCTCAACTGAGGCAATGTAGAGCATCAATGAAGCGTTTTCAAATCGTTATCAAATCATTGGTAAGTGACAGCATCTCACCACAACATCATCCAATTACAACATCAGCGGCGATCGGCAGAGTATTCTATTCTAGCAAGGCTTTTGTGAACTGGGTTGAGACGGGGATCAGGCGATCGCCTTTAGGCAGTTATCAGTTACAGAAAAATCACAGACTTTTGATCAAACTAGAAACCTAATTACGAGAATTGGGAGAATCTGATTATCAAAGAGTTAAAAATCCGTACTTTCCTGGGACATGAAACTGCTGAGATCAAACTCTGTACGAGTAGTTTTTATTGGATAAACCGAAAATTCTTATCTTGTTTCTATCTTCCTCCTGCTTCTAAGAAAATTCTAGTAAATATACTTTTACTTTTGCAGATCTAAATTACTCTTGTGATCTAAGTGCAATAAAATGTAACGCGAATTGATGCAATTGGTATTAAAGACAGCAGATTTAAGGCTTTAGCCAGTGTTGGCATAAGCTTTTCTACATAAACTTTTGTCAGCACTCTCTCTAGGCAGGCACGATCGAAAAAGCCTGTAGAATCGCTACAGCAAGATGCTGATACCTTTTGCATCTAGCACTGTTGAATACGGCTTTTACCCAGCAACAAGACGGCTCGCACCTATGACCACGACTTACAACCTGGCTCATGCCTCAACTCAATCCACTGCATCGCGTCATCCGCTGGAGCCTTTGACCCCTGAGGAAATTGCCAGAGCGGTTGCCATCGTCAGGGCAGAACGCAACCTCGGAAAACAGTTTCGCTTCCCAGCGGTGGTGCTGAAGGAACCACCAAAGTCAGTTGTTCTCAGCTACCAGCCCGATGACTCGATTGAGCGAGAGGCATTTCTAATTCTGCTAGACAATGCGACGGGGGCAACTTATGAGGCGATCGCCTCTCTCACCCGCAACGCCGTCACCTCCTGGCAGCACATTCCCGGTGTGCAGCCTAACATCATGCCCGATGAACTGTCGGAGTGTGAGGCGGCGGTGAAGGCAAACCCAGAGTTTCAGGCGGCGATCGCCAAGCGCAATCTCTCCCTCGATTCGGTTGTGGTTGACCCCTGGGCGATCGGTCACTTTGGCTTACCGGGAGAAGACGGCATTCGGCTATCGCGCTGTCTCTGCTACGTTCGCACCACGCCCAACAGCAACTTCTACTCCCGCCCGATTGATGGACTCGTGCCCGTCGTTGACCTGAACACAATGCAGGTTTTACGAATTGAGGATACGGGCATCGTTCCCGTGCCGCCAGAACCGGGAGAATATGCGGCTGAATTCGTCCAAATGCGGACGGATATTAAGCCGCTGGAAATCACCCAGCCGCAAGGCCCAGGCTTTGAAGTAGACGGACATCTGGTGCGTTGGCAAAAGTGGCAGTTTCGCATCGGTTTCACCCCCCGTGAAGGGCTGGTGCTGCACACCGTCGGCTATGAAGATCAGGGCAAACTGCGCCCCATTCTCTATCGCGCATCTTTAGCTGAGATGGTGGTACCCTATGGCGATCCGCGATCGCAGCACTTTCGCAAAAATGCTTTCGATGTCGGAGAACACGGTGTCGGCGTACTGACAAACTCCCTACGCTACGGCTGCGATTGCTTGGGTGAAATCCGCTATTTTGATGCAGCAATGACCGATAGCCGGGGCGAAGTCGCCATCATTGAGAATGCGATTTGTCTGCACGAGGAAGACTTTGGCGTTTTGTGGAAACATACGGACTGGCGACTGGAGAGTGTGGAAGTGAGGCGATCGCGCCGTCTAGCTATCTCCTTTTTCTGCACCGTAGATAACTACGAATACGGCTTCTTCTGGTACTTCTACCAGGACGGCACAATTCAATATGAAGTGAAGCTCACTGGCATTCTTCTCTGCGGTGCCCTGGGAGACACGCCTAAATATGGCACTTTGGTTGCGCCTGAAGTCAATGCCCTCAACCATCAGCATTTCTTTAGCCTGCGGCTAGACTTTGACATCGACGGTGGCAACAACTCCATTTACGAAGTGAATACCGAAGCAGAGCCAATGGGTGCAGATAATCCCTATGGCAACGCCTTCTTCGCCACTTCTACCCTATTCAAAACGGAACTGGAAGCACAGCGCATCATCGATCCGCTGGCAGGCCGCTACTGGAAAGTGGTGAATCCTTCTGTGCAGAATCGCCTGGGGCAGCCCGTTGCTTACAAACTCATCCCCGGTGACAACATTCTGCCCTTTGCTCACCCCGATTCGCCGATTCTAAAACGGGCAGGCTTCATGACCAAACACCTCTGGGTCACACCCTGTGCTGAAGACGAGCGCTTTTCAGCAGGCGAGTATCCTAATCAGCATCCGGGCGGCGAAGGCCTGCCCAAATGGACGCAGGCAAACCGCCCCATCGAGAATACGGATGTAGTGGTGTGGTACACCTTTGGGCATCACCACATTCCCCGTCCCGAAGACTACCCGGTGATGCCCACTGCCTACAGCGGCTTTACCCTCAAGCCAGTCGGATTTTTTGATACCAATCCTGCACTGGACGTGCCGCCCTCAGCCTCAAAGCACGATTCTTGTCACGAACACGCATGAAATTTAATCTTTAAGTTTAGATTTACTGATGATCTTGCATCAATCTAGTCTGTTACCCAATGCCTCGCCCTGGGATCAATTCTGGGCTAACACGCTCAAGTCAGTTGAAACTGACTCAAATGCTTACTAGAAGTCCGTTCCAACTCGTTTTAACGAGTTTTAGCTTTGAGCCTGAGATTGATCTCAAAGCTCTAGTGCAATGCCTTCTGCCGTTGGTGCAAAATCTCAGGAGATGCAATCCCTATACAGGCGTGGCATTCGGCAGCTATATTGGGGTCTTCAATGCAGTCTTTACCCAAATGTTATGCCCCTTATATCTTTCAGGATGCGGTGCTAGCTAAAATAGGACTTACGCAAGCAGAATGCTAAAATAGACGATCGCCAACGCTAACAAGGGGCTTAAGCCCCTTGTCTCACAGGAAAATGCGTAGTCCTATAAAACTTGGAAGAACTGAACATTACCAATGTGAAGGCAGACAATGCTGCTGTGTCGCTTTGCCATGCTTCTACATCGCCTTGCATTGTTAATGTAATGGACAACAATGCTTCTGCATCGCCCTACATTACTTCTACGGGCAATGATCAATCAATGACTGGCTGAAATTATTCTTGTCCTTTGGTTGCCATTTGCCGAACAGCGCTGTGCAGGTGGGGATTGCCCTCATTCCAGAAGACAATTTGCTTGATCTTGCTGATTTTCCAGCCCTTAGGCGTTCTGGCTAACGTATGAACGTAGTAACCGTGCGTATTAAAGCGATTAACGCCTGTGTAATGGGGGTGAAACCGATTGATCACCACACAGGAAACGCAGGTTGCTTCGTCTACCTCAATTTTTAAGTTGAGGTTGGTTAACTGATGCTGAGTTTTGAGGCTGCTGAGGGCAGTGCGTCTTGATTCGACAAAATCATCAGCTTTGATCCTAATGGCAGGCTCATTTCGTAAGTCAGAATAGTCCGCTTCAATTTCGTCCATAAAACAGGAGCGAAACTGGCTCCAATCTTGCAAATCTAAACTGCTGGCAAACCGATTGACCACATTGCTGATTTCGGCATGGTCTAGCATCAGGTTTAGTTTGGTGTCCATTCTATTTCCCCTGGGGCAGGCTGTTTAGCAGGACTCACTAGCAGTTTAATCTACTGACAGCAAATACGTCCCTTCTTTCTCTACGACGGCTGGAGCGGCCTGTCCGGTAAATGTAGGGCACAATCTCGAAGAGAGACCCGCAGAGAGTTGCGCTCCTCAATACCCAAATATGCAGTGTTGGCGATCGCCCCCTCACTTTGGCAAAAATTCAGAATTCAGCGCTTGCTCAGAGGTGTAAGGACAATCTACAGGAAACTCTAAAGGCAAATTTGTTTCATCTGCTGCCTGCTCACGAGCGTCGGTGTAGCATTCTGCAAATACTTCCTGCAAATAGGGGATCAGACTGGGCGAATCTTTCAAGTCATCGTTAATTTCTTCAATTAGATTTTCCCAGTCAACGGCTGCATAATTTTAGCTACGCAGTTGCTCTACTGTGGTTTCAACCCAACGCACGAAGTCTGCTTGGTAGAGATTCGAGTTGGTTTGAGGGGGCGACCCCTTGCGGATATCTCTTCGAGAGCGCCATTGCTCTATCTGCTATACAAGAAACTGCTGTAGCTGTTCTTGGGTAGGAACATCATTGGGTTGAAAGGTCTTCAACTCTTCTTTAGATGGTTTTGCTTCTAATGCTAGCCGATTGCACTGATTAGCAATACAACGGTCAAAAATGTTTCTCATAAATCGACCGTTTCCTAACTCGCCAATCCTAGACTCAAACTGACTGATGAGGTTTTGTATTTCTTCTAAGGTTTTCTCTGAAGTCAAATATCCATGATGTTCACAACTGGTTCTAAATATTTCTGCCAGTTCGCTTGTACCATAATCTTTAAAGTGAATTGATCTAGAAAACCGTGATTTTAATCCAGGATTAGATTGGATAAACTGCTGCATCTCCTGTTTGTAGCCTGCAACGATCACGACAAGATTATCTCTATGATCTTCCATCATTTTAAGCAAAGTGCTAATCGCTTCCTGTCCAAAAACATCGCTTTTATTGTCTGGAACAAGTGAATATGCTTCGTCAATGAAAAGTACACCCCCTAGAGCAGATTTGACTACCTCTGCTGTTTTGGGTGCAGTTTGTCCCAAATATTCCCCGACGAGATCAGTTCGATCTACTTCAATAAAGTGCCCTTTTGAGAGAACATCAAGGTTCTTGTAAATTCTTCCCATAATCCTGGCAACTGTAGTTTTACCTGTACCAGGGTTTCCAGTGAATACAAGATGTCTGGTAATCTGAGGAGCTTTGATACCAGCTTGAGCCTGCATTTTTGCAACTTTGGTAATGTTGACTAACTCTTGAACGGTCGTTTTTACTGTATCTAATCCAATTAATGAAGTAAGTTCTTTAAGGTTTTCCTGAAGCTCATCATCAGCAGTTTTGTCACTATTTGAACCTTGAGTCGTTTGCTTGCCTAAGACTTTTCCGACTTCTAAGGCCCATTCACTGCTAAGTTCTTTAGCATGAAGACCTAACATCTTATACGCCGTTTTAACAGCAGCAGTTTTAGATGGGGCTTCTGCATAAAACAAGCAGTCCATGATTACTGATTTTTCAGACTTTTTTAGAAATTTATAAGCATCTTCAGTACTGCTCCATGCGGCCCACAGCCAGGAATTGCCCAAAGAACAGACGCTAAAAGCAGGCAGGTTCCACAACATGATTACCCCTAATTGAGAAAAGCGGTTTGTATGTCTAGACTGCCCAGCAATTCATTTAAGCGCCACACTGCATTAGCCATTAGGACTCTTGGTACATTTTGTGGCATGGGAATCTTGTCCGGACGGACAAGATTCCCATGCCACAGGTTATTTAATCCGAAATCCTTAGGAGAAGATTTAGCTACGGTGCCAGGTGGTTTTGCCGCCGGGTTGGTCAACCAGAATGATGCCTTTAGCTCTGAGTTCATCCCGGATGCGATCGCCCTCTGCAAAATTCTTCGCCTTCCTTGCTTCCTGTCGCTGCTGGATCATCTCTTCAATTTCAGCATTCGTTGGGTTTGGAGCTTTCACCTCTCTAACAGAGACACTCCATGTTTCGCCTTCATCGCCAAAACTAAAAGATATTGGGATAGGTTTCGCTTGTAGACCTAACACCTCTGATAAAACAACTAAAGTTTGCCAATATTGACGGAGAGTTTGTGAATCAGTTCTAGTTTTACCTTGATGAGTCAGCAGATTTCCTTCTTTTTGCAGGGTTTTGGCCAGCTCAAAGAGGATGGCGATCGCCCCCGGTGTATTGAAGTCGTCATCCATCGATTCCTGAAAGCGCTGCACGGCCTCACTCTCAGAGGGGATTCGCATATATTCAGGGTTGCCAAAGGAGGAATCGGATGTGTCTGTCCAGCCCAGTTGTTTGCCGTAGTGGTAGCCAAATAGCAGCCCGTCTTGCAGCGTTTCCCAACTATTTTTGGCAGAGGCGATCGCTTCCCCCGTAAAGTCAATCGGCTTACGATACTGCGCCTGCAACACAAATAGCCGTAGCGCCATCGGGTCAGGGGCATCCGGGGCATCTAAAAGCTGGCGGATTGTGGTGAAGTTACCCAGCGATTTAGACATCTTTTCGCCGCCCACATTCACCATGCCGTTGTGCAACCAGTAATGCGCCAGCGGTTTTCCCGTGACGGCTTCTGACTGGGCAATTTCATTCTCATGATGCGGAAACACCAGGTCAGCACCACCGACGTGAATGTCGATCGTATCTGCCAGTTTCCCATCGGGAGCTTTAAACGCCTCGCGCACCATTGCCGAGCATTCAATGTGCCAACCGGGGCGACCTTCTCCCCAGGGTGACTCCCAGGCGGGTTCTCCGGGTTTAGCAGATTTCCACAGGGCAAAGTCAGACGGGTCTTGTTTCTTCTGTGCTTCGGGGTCAGCCTCAACCCGACCGCTTGCCCCAGCTTTCATGTCTTCTAGCCTGCGCCCTGACAGTCTGCCGTATTCAGGAAAATTTCGCACGGTGTAGTAAACGTCGCCCTCCGCAGGGTAAGCGTAGCCTTTTTGCTCCAGTTCGTGAATTAGACGCTTAATGCCGTCCAGGGTATGGGTAGCGCGAGGATATGCATCGGCTTCGAGAATGTTGAGCCGCGCCATGTCGTCAAAGTATGCCTGGGTATAGCGTTCTGCGACATCCTGCATGGTGGAGCCTTCCTGCCGCGCCCGATTCAGAATCTTGTCGTCAATGTCGGTAAAGTTCTGCACATAGCGCACATCCAAGCCGCGCCACTGTAAATAGCGCCGTACCGTATCCCAGACGATGTAAGAGCGGGCGTGCCCCAGGTGGCAGTAGTCATAAACCGTCACGCCACAGCAGTACATCCGCACCTTGCCAGGTTCGAGCGGTTCAAAGGGTTCTTTTTGGCGGGTAAGGGTGTTATAAAGCGCTAGGGGCATGAGGAGTAGTGGGGTAACGGAGTGGTTCCTTGTGAGTAGTTTGGGAGCGATCGCTTCAATTTCAGGCTAACATTCCACTCGCCCACTGCTTCTACTATTCTTTGTAGTCCTCTGCATTTTCAGGAACAATCGCATCTACCTTCAACCAGGAAGGGGCGGATTCTGGAAAACTTTGTGTCTCAGGAACCATTAGATTTGGGTTATCCAGAGTTCCTATAGTGATGGATATATATTCTGAACCATCATCTAAAGCACAGATGCCGCTGCCACAGACTGAGCAAAACCCCCGCTGAGTGGTTTCACAGGTTCGATAGAGGGCAAGCTCGCCATTCCCCTCAAACGTTAGTGAGGCTCGCGGAAAATCAACCCAGGCTGACACTGCTGATCCAGACCAGCGCTGACACATATGACAGCTACAGAAATGTGGAAATATGGGTTCCTCTGTAGCTTTGTAGCGAACGTTCCCACATAGGCAGCCACCTGTATGCATATTTGGCTCTCCGACTTTAGTACATTAGTTCTAGTATTTTAAGTTATTTAATTTTGTTTGCAACCTGTTCATTGATGCAGCGGCTAGAACTTGTTACCAAGCGGGAGCTTGGTAACGAGACCGTGGTGGTTGTTAGGTTAATGGCGATCGCCTGATTTTGCGTTTATACACTCGTTGCTAAGCTCCAGCTTGGCAATGCAATTGAGGAAGCTCCAGCTTCCCTTCCTATTGGCACTGAAAGCGGGAGCTTCTAGAACTTGTTACCAAGCGGGAGCTTGGTAACAAGTCCGTGGTGGTTGTTAGGTTAATGGCGATCGCCTGATTTATAGCGTTCTATCGGGGATAATGATCAGTCATAATGAGAATTGGTGGATTAGGAAACTTTCATTGGCGATCGCTCATTATTCCACCGTTCTCCTAACTTTTTGACGTTTTCTACCCCTGTGCCATGACATCTGTAGTCACTCCAAACCAATCTGAAACGATGGATGACCTCAAGCGAGGATTGCCCGTCACCATCATCACAGGCTTTCTGGGCAGCGGTAAGACCACTCTCCTCAACCACATTCTGACCAACCAGGAAGGGCTGAAGACTGCTGTATTGGTAAATGAATTTGGTGAAATCGGCATCGACAATGAACTGCTGATCACCACGGGCGAAGATGACAATATGGTGGAGCTAAGCAACGGCTGCATCTGCTGCACCATTAATAATGACCTGATGGAGGCGGTTTACAAAGTTTTGGAACGTCAGGATCAAATCGACTATCTAGTGGTTGAAACAACCGGACTAGCAGATCCCTTACCCGTTGCCCTGACGTTTTTGGGAACCGAACTGCGCGACCTAACTCGACTCGACTCCATCGTTACGGTCGTCGATGCAGAAAATTACAGCCTTGACCTATTCAACAGTCAGGCAGCTCACAATCAGATTGCTTATGGTGACATCATTCTGCTAAACAAGGTTGACCTGGTTGACGAAGCGGACCTGGATCTGCTGGAAGTTAAAATCCGTGAGGTGAAAGAAGGCGCTCGGATTTTGCGAACCACTCAGGCAAAAGTACCGCTGCCTCTAATTCTCAGCGTGGGGCTATTTGAATCTGACAAATATTTCAACCCAGACGGCTCAAAGTCTGGTCACGACCATGACCATGACCACGCACATGATCATGATCACGGGCACGATCACGACCATGATCACGCTCACGATCACCACGACCATCATCACCATCACTCAGACCATTTGGCGGTTGATGGGTTTACGTCGGTGTCGTTCCAGAGCGATAAACCATTTGCAATTAAGAAGTTTCAGAATTTCCTGGACAACCAGCTTCCTGCTAGCGTGTTTCGGGCAAAGGGCATTCTCTGGTTTGATGAAAGCCGCGATGAGCAGGGTAAACCCAAGCGCCATATTTTCCACCTTAGCGGCAAGCGGTTTTCACTGGATGATGATGAGTGGAAGACCGCCCCAAAGAATCAGCTTGTGCTAATCGGGCAGGGTTTGGATCACGAGATGTTGCGATCGCAACTCCAGGACTGTGTCTGTATGCCTTCTACTAATCGCGGTCGCGGCTTCGGCAGGTAGCAGGCAGCAGAGCCTTGCGAGTTGTTCTTCAACGAGTTACCCGTTCTCAAGTCGTGGTCGATGGTGAGCTCCAGCTTGGCGATGCGATGGAGGAAGCTCCAGCTTCCCCTCCTGTTGGTTCTGAAAGCTGGAGCTTCCAGAACGCCGCTACCAGGCTGAGGCTTGGTAGCGAGGTAAACGAGATAAGTATAGCGGTAGCCATATCGATTAGGACATTTTGGTGGCGCGGCTGAGCCGCGCCACCAAAATGTCCGTGTCCTAACCTAGCCGACTACAGCTATAAATCAAGTTGGCATAAAATGTATTAGAAATATTGATATTTTTTTGTCAAAAAATTGTTGACGACTTATGATCAATCGACTAGTGTGAAGAAGTATTTCACAATGATTGCTATAGGTAACATTAAATGACAGGTGTTGTAGCTTCGGGTTTGTCTCAGTCTCATCATTGCCGAGATCAATTCGTCTCAGTGTTAACACCTGGTTCAACGGTTTTTTGTGACTTTGACGGGCCGATCGTAGACGTATCCGAACGGTATTACAGCACTTATCAACTTGGGTTGGCGGATGTGCAGGCAACGTATCAGGCTGAAGGAATTACCTTGCCAATTCAGGTTTTGAGCAAAACACAGTTCTGGCAGATGAAGCAAGACCGGGTGCCAGATCTGGAGATTGCGATGCGATCGGGGCTACAGCAGGCGCAAATTGACTTGTTTTTGCAGCGGGTGAGCCAAATTGTGAATCAGCCAACGCTGCTGCACAAAGATCAGCTTCAGTTGGGTGTGCGCTGGGCGCTGGCGATGCTTCAGGCAAAGGGCGTTCGGCTGGTGCTGGTGACGCTGCGCTGTCAAACCCAAGCGGTTCAAATTTTGCAGAGCTATGGGCTGACTCATTTGTTTAGCGCGATTTGGGGTACTCAGGATGAGGCAGCGGCCTACTGTAACTTCGCTGACGAAAAAACGCGGCTGTTGACGGCAGCTTTGACGGCATCTCGTCAGGAAAGCGAATCCGCCTCAGCTTCAAGGTTTTCGCGGTGCGCCTGGATGATTGGCGATACTGAGGCAGATATTCTGGCTGGGCAAGCCACAGGGGTGCCGACGATCGCCCTCACCTGTGGCATTCGCAGCCGTACTTATCTAGAAAAATTCTCTCCAACCTGCATTTACAGTGATTTACTCTCCGCAACTCGCTACTTAATTGGAGAATAGAGCGATCGCCCCGATTGCCATCTCATAGCGGTAAGCTTAGAATTGCTGATTTTAGCTGAACTACCCGGTAAAGACTGGAGTGGACAGCATAAGTGAGGAGATTATGAAGCGGCGACAGTTTATCCGTTCGACAGGGGCAGTGTTAACAGCAGCAGCAACAACTGGGGCGATCGCCCACTTCCAGCCCGCCCAAGCCCAATCAAGTGAGGCACTTTCAGTTCAGTGGTTAGGACATACCTGCTTCCGGTTTACAGGCGGGGGGCGGCGCATTCTAGTTAACCCCTTCCGTCCAGTTGGCTGCACCGCAGGATATCGTGCCCCCCAGGTGGCAACCGATCTAGTCATGATTAGCAGTCGGCTGTTAGATGAAGGCGTAGTTGAGGGGATTCCTGGCAATCCGCGTTTGCTGGCTGAACCAGGCATCTACCAGTTTAACGGCTTAGAAGTATCAGGTATCGCCACCGACCACGATCGCCAGGGCGGAAGGCGATTTGGCGTTAACGTCGTGTGGAAGTGGAATCAATCTGGCGTTAATGTCGTTCACATGGGTGGCATTGCTGCTCCAATTACGGTTGAACAGCAAATTCTAATTGGTCGTCCCGACCTGGCGCTGATTCCGGTGGGTGGTGGGCCGAAGGCCTATACTCCCGAAGAAGCGATACAAGTAGTACAGACGCTCAATCCTAAAATTGTAATTCCAACGCACTATCGCACTCAGGCAGCAGATGCAAACGCCTGCGATATCGTAGCATTGGACGAATTTTTGACGCTAATGGAAGGCTCGACGATTCAGCGGGTGAATGGTGACACCACTTCCATCCGCCGCGCCGATTTGCCCGAAAGCGGTACAAGAGTAACAGTCCTGAGCTACAGCTTCTAGTTCAATAGCCTCTTGTGAGATAGAAATCTTGCCCGTCCAGATCAAGCAGGCAGGGTGTCTGCTCCACAGAAACATAAGGGTTTCAGGGCTTTGTTGCACATCGCGTCAATTACCAATTACCCCTAACTAACTCGCACCACCTCAGTACATGGCAATGCAACAGGAGTATGCTCAGCGGCGTGAGCAGTTGATGGCCCGAATTGGCAAAGGAACAGCGGTATTTCGCAGTGCGCCGATGGCGGTAATGCATAACGATGTGGAATATAACTTTCGGCAAGACAGCGATTTCTTTTACCTGACGGGTTTCAATGAGCCGCAGGCGGTCGCAGTTCTGGCACCCCACCATGAAGAACACAAGTTTGTGCTGTTTGTGCAGCCTAAAGACCCAGAGCGGGAAACTTGGACGGGCTACCGGGTGGGAGTTGAGTCTGCAAAGGAACGGTTTCGAGCCGATGAGGTGTATCCGATCGCCGAACTCGACGAAAAGCTGCCTCAATATCTGGAGAAAGCTGACCGGATTTACTATCGAATAGGGCGCGATCGCTCCTTCAACGAAACCATCCTAAAGCACTGGCAGCGCCTCATGTGGAGCTATCCCAAGCGCGGCACCGGTCCGATCGCCATTGAAGATCCGGCTCCGACGCTGCATTCTCTGCGACAAATCAAAAGTCCGGCTGAGCTAGGGCTAATGCGGACAGCAGCCGCTATTTCCGTTGACGCTCACAATCGGGCACGGGAGTTTGCTCAACCAGGACGCTATGAATATGAGATACAGGCGGAAATGGAACATACCTTCCGCTTGCGGGGCGGGATGGGGCCAGCCTATCCCTCGATTGTGGCTTCGGGTGCAAATGCTTGCGTGCTGCACTACACCGAAAATAATCGCCAGATGCACAACGGGGAACTACTGCTAATCGATGCGGGCTGCGCCTATGACTATTACAACGCCGACATTACCCGTACTTTTCCGGTAGGTGGTAAGTTTACGCCAGAGCAAAAAACGCTCTATGAGATTGTGTTAAGGGCCCAGTTGGAGGCGATCGCCCAGGTGCATCCCGGCAACCCCTACGGTCAGATTCACGACACAGCCGTGCGCGTCATCGTCGAAGGGCTAATGGACTTGGGGTTACTGCAAGGCGACATTGAAGAAATTATCAAAGAAGAAAAGTACAAGCCTTTTTATATGCACCGTACCGGACATTGGCTAGGATTGGATGTGCATGATGTTGGCGTGTATCAGCATGGTGAAACGCCTCACAATCTAGAACCGGGGCAGGTTCTTACGGTAGAGCCAGGAATTTATATCGGATCTGACATTAAACCTGTAGAAGGACAGCCTGAAGTTGACTCTCGCTGGCGCGGCATCGGTATTCGGATTGAGGATGACGTGCTGGTGACTTCAGGCGGACATGAGGTGTTGACGGCGGATGTGCCGAAGGCGATCGAGGAGATAGAGCATTAGGGATAGGTCAGGGGTTAACGACCTTTAACCAGTGCCACGATTGCTCCTACTAGTATTCCTGGCTCAACGGGCTTGGCAATATGCTGGTGAAATCCGGCTGAGCGGGCAAGCTGCTGATCGTGTTCGCTGGCGTGGGCGGTGAGGGCGATCGCCAGAATCTGTCCACCCCGATCTGGCGCTAAAGCTCTGATCTGACGAATTAGTTCGTAGCCATCAACATTAGCCATGCCGATGTCGCTGAGCAATAGATCGGGTTGAATGGCGGCGATCGCATCCAGAGCAGCTTGGGCTGAGGCAACTGCAAACACCGTCGCGCCGTACTTTTCCAGCATGAAGGTAAGAAATTCGCGGGTATCGGACTCGTCGTCAACCACTAGAATTCTCAAATTTTGCAGACTTGGGAATGGTTCAGATCGTTTGACAGGCGATCGCATCTCCGGAACCGTAGCCATCAGGGGAATTCGCACCCTAAAGGTTGCCCCTTGACTCTCGCCAGAACTGGCTGCGGTAACGGTGCCACCGTGCAGTTCAACCAGGTGTCGCACGATTGCCAACCCAATTCCCAAACCGCCATGCCGTCTGGTGATTGAGCCGTCTGCCTGCCGAAAGTAGTCAAAAATGTAGGGCAGAAAGTCAGCGCGAATGCCGCTGCCTGTGTCGCTCACCTGAATTTGAGCATAGGTACCACTACATCCCAGCCGAATTGACACCTTTCCACCCTCAGGTGTGAACTTGATCGCATTAGACAGCAAATTCCAGACGATTTGCTGAAGCCGATTAGCATCCCCCATCACCCAACACCGCGAAGGCTGAAGGTTGAAGGCTGAAGGTTGAGCGTTGAACCAAGCCAAACCTGCATCAGATGGTAGATTTGCGTTAGCTTCTAAGCCAAAATCGGTAATCCAAAACCTGAAGTCGATCGTTTTTGCATCGGCTGCTAGCTGCATCGTTTCCATCGCTGCCTCGATGACTGACACCAGATTGACTGGGGCAACATCAAGGCTAAGCTTGCCGCGCAAAATTCGAGAGATGTCTAGCAGATCTTCGATTAGCTGAGTTTGCAGGTTAGCATTGCGTTCAATGGTTTCAATCGCACGGGCAATAGTTGAGGGGTCGAGGTGGCGCGTTCGCAGCAGTTTTGCCCAGCCCAAGATGGGGTTCAGGGGCGATCGCAATTCGTGGGAAAGAATCGCTAAAAACTCATCCTTGGCGCGGTTTGCCGCCTCTGCCTCCGTTCGGGCTGCTTGTTCTCGTACCAAAAGCTCTTCACGTTCTGCCTCCGCTTGCTTGAGCGCGTGAATGTCAGTGGCAGAACCAATCCACTTAATCAGGTTGCCTACGCTGTCTTTGAGCGGTACTGCCCGACCAATAAACCAGCGATATTCACCATCACGTCGTCGCAGCCGCAGTTCTACCTCAAATGGCTCTCTGTTCTGTTTAGCCTGCCGCCATCGTCGTCGATGGATACGAAAATCGTCTGGGTGAATCAATTGCGCTATGGCACCAGGTTGATTCAGTTGCTCCATGACCGTGCCCGTATATTCAACCCAGCGCAAATTAACATAATCAACCTGCTCGCTTGCATCCGCAGACCAGACAAAATCAGGCACCGCCTCTCCTAAGGTGCGGTAGAGTGACTCACTCGCCTGAAGTGCTTCCTCTGCCCATTTGCGTTCGCTGATATCTTCAACAATTCCAGCAATGCGATACAGGTTGCCCTGGGCATCGTAGATAGGGAAGACGCGATGATGCACCCAGCAAATTTGTCCATTTGGACGGACAATGCGGAACTGCTCGTCAAAGTTGGCTCGAGCAAAGCCTGCTCGTGATGCTTGAACTCGCGCCTGGTCAGTCGGGTGAATGGCATCCAGCCAATCTTGGGGATTGTTATAAAGCTGCTGGGGCGATCGCCCTAAAATTCTCTCGTAAGCAGGGCTGACGTAAATCACTTGCCCTTGAGAAACGGCGTTAAATCCCTCATAGATAAAGAAGACAACATCTACATTTTCAGCCAGTTGCCGGAACCGTTCCTCACTGTCTCGCAAAATCTGCTCTGCCTGTTTTCGCTCAGTAATGTTTGTGGCGGCTCCGGTTAGCCCCACTACCTCCCCCGATGGGGCACGAAGAGGTTCCAGTGCGACATCATAGGTTGTGATCTGTCCTTTGATCTCAATCTCTACTTCGGTACGCGCTCTAACGCCCTGCTTAATCACCGACTGCTTGATTGCAGTAATTTTTTCGGCGGTGTCCGGCGGCAAAATTTCCTGGTCGGTTTTGCCTAGAATTGCCTCAGCCGCCATCTCCGGGTGGGGATTGTAAACCCAGTTATGGCGAAGATCTAAGTCTTGCGAGAAGACCACAATCGAACTGCCCTGAAGTGCAACCCGGAAGCGTTCTTCGCTCTTACGCAGCGCCTCTTGAGTGCGTTTGCGATCGGTAATATTTTTGAAGTAAAGCGAAAATCCGTTTTTGGAAGGATAGCCCCGGACGCTGAACCAGGCATTGAGCAGCGGATAGTAACCTTCATCCTCAATCGTGATTTTCTCGGCGATCGCCCGTTTACAAAGACGACCAAAGTTAGTACATTCCAACTCTGGAAACTCTGCCCAGGCGTTTTTGCCTAACAGCGATTCAGGATTGCGGCAGAGATTTCTCGCCCCCTCAGCATTAACGTAAGTAAATCGCCAGTCTCGATCGACCGCAACAAACCCATCCGTGATGCTTTCAAGAATTTGAAATACTTGCTCCTTAGCGCTCTCTGCCTCTGAGCGGGCTACCTGTTCTCGTCTGAGCAGCTCATCTTTTTCATTGTTAGAGTCTTCTAGGCGGGCATTTGCTTCCGAGAGGGAATGGTTAAGCCGAATTAACTGCTCAGACATTTGCGCTCTTGCTTCATATTCGCCTAAGCGCACCCGCTCAACCGCCAGCGCCACCTGACTGACAGATCTCTCAGTCGTAGCGGTGCCAACCAGCAAACCCACCGCGCATTGCACTAACAAACTCAGCGCGTGAACACTCAGAACCTCTTCTGGAATCGGGAACTGATCCAGAATGAAGGCATCACCGTAGCTCAGCAGGTAAGCCAGCAGCGTTATCAGCACACAAAACCCAGAGGTGAGAATGCCGCCTGTTGCCCCAAACCTCGTTGCTGCCCACACGATGGGCACAAAGCTAAGAAATGAAAACTGCTGAAACACCAGACCTGCTTCGCTCGTTTTCCACACCGTAAGCAAAGCTGTGCTGATCAATAGAACAAGAATGATAAAGGTTTCTAACCACACGCTACGGCAATTGGGAAGCCGTAAAAACTGCGCAGAGTCTGACGAACTGGCGGGCGAAAGCAGTTTCCACCGTTGCAACAGGGGGGTCAACACCAGCAGCAGAATGGGGGTAACTGCAAAGGCTCCCAGCGCATTGCCCAGCCACCACAGCACAATTCCTTGAGAGAAGTTAATTTCCGGCTGACCCTGCACACTTAAAACTGCAAGGCTTAATAAAGCTGACAGAATGCAAGCCGAGAGCGGCACACTGAGAATAAAGGCAGCCGCATCTTTAAGTTGCTTGAGCGTGAGTGATCCTTGCCACGTGCGGCGGTAAAGTACCCAGGCTACTAGCGGCTCAATCGCATCTACAACTCCCAGCAAGCTACTCCAGCCTGTATATCCCCATAGCGGTGCAACCAGAATACCGACTGCGCCTGCTAAGACAGCGCCAACCGGGCCAAACCAAAAAGCGAGGGCGATCGCTACTCCCGATGGCACAAACCAAAGGGAAATAGAAGGCTGAACCCGATAGACCAGCGCTACCCAGTGTGCTGCAACTAAAGCCAAAGCTCCCACCAGAACTACAACCCACCAGCGGCGGCGGTTTGTAGGGGCGGCATTTGGAGAAGCGAGCATAAGGTTTAAGGGGCGTAACTGCTGAGTTGAATTTGTGCGGCGATATTCCAATACAAATTTGCCAACGTTCCGCTAGATGACGATCGCGCTGGCCTGCTCATAAAGTCATATTCCGACGCAAATCTCAAAAAATCTTCCCCACAAGGAAACAATCCAATATGTAGATTAGAAAAACTTATAGCGCTATGCACCTCGATTCAGATGTTTTTGTTCTAACTTTGTCCTAACCTGGATTGATATAGCCACACTGATACAGCCACAACGTAAGTATGCGATGACCGCGCCTATGTCTTCCCCAACTGCCGAAGTCGTGCAAACCGTTCTTGAGGAGGCGAAAACAAACGGCGTCTGCTTTCCTTCAGGTGACCTTTACAGCAACGAACCTCCTTTGGAAAGTGACCTGCACCGTGACCAAATTAGTCTGCTGATTCGATTGCTCCAATGGCACTGGCAGCAACGACAGGACTTTTACGTTTCAGGAAACATTACGATTTACTACAGCCCTCACCAGCGCAAGTCAGAAGACTTTCGCGGGCCAGATTTCTTTGTGGTGTTGGGTACAGAACGCAAGCCGCGCAAAAGCTGGGTCGTGTGGGAAGAGGAAGGCAAATACCCAAACGTAATTGTTGAGCTACTCTCAGACTCGACCGCTAAAACCGATCGAGGTTTAAAGAAGCAAATTTATCAGGATACCTTCCGTACGCCAGACTATTTTTGGTTTGACCCAAACACACTAGAATTGCAGGGGTTTCACCTTCTCGATGGAGAGTATCATGAGTTACAGCCTAACCAGCAAGGTCAACTCTGGAGCCAACAGCTAAGCCTTTACCTGGGTATCTATAACCGTGAACTGCGATTCTTTACTTCAGATGGACAGGTAATCCCCACTCCAGAGGAATCGGCGAGAGCGGCTGAGGCAATGGTAGACGCTGAACGGCAGCGGGCAGACGCTGAACGACAGCGGGCAGACGCTGAACGACAGCGAAGTGAACAGTTAGCATCAAGACTGCGGGCATTAGGTATCAATCCTGATGCAGAAGCTTGACCTAAACGATTGGCAGGATGTACGGCTACGTATTTTTTCTTGTTTTCGGCTTTAACTTGGGGCAAGCAAATGGGGAACGAGCAACCCATTCCCCCTCGCCAGACTGATCTGATTTTTGTGTAAATGCAAGCATTCTGCCTGCATTTACACAAAAATCTGAACACACTGCCATCGCTTAGCTCAAGCCTCGATCACGACTCGCAGGTTACCCCGCTTTCGAGTGACTCGACAGGCGGTGGCATTGCCAGAGCGCTCAAACTCCAGGTCTAGCAGCGTTTGCCCGATTCTCAAGTTGTGCAAAGACAGGTGGTTGATCGACTCTGGTAGGTTTGGGTCGATTACCCGCAGGTAGTTGCTAGGTGCGTCGGGCACCAGATTAATCATCATTTGCAGCAATTGAAAAATAGTGCCCGTTGCCCAGGCCTGAGGCGAGCAGGCGACGGGGTACTGCACGGGGCCGCTGTCATCGGTGCGATCGTAACCACAGAATAGCTCTGGCGGACGCTGGTAAGGCTGCTGGAGGGTCATGTCTACTAAACCCTGAGCAACTTCTAGTGCCTGATCGACTAGACCTAGCGATCGCAACCCTTGCACAATCATGCCATTATCATGCGGCCAGACAGAGCCAACATGATAGCCCATCGGATTGTAGGCAGGGGAAAGGCTGCTGAGAGTGCGGATGCCCCAGCCGTTAAACATATCTGGCGCGTGAAGCCGTTCTGCAACGCTCTGAGCCTTCTCAGGGGTGAGAATGCCTGAGTTGAGACAGTGACCGGGGTTAGAAGTGATGCTGTCTACTGGGTTGCCGTTGCCGTCGAGCGCTAGCGCACAGTAGTCCTGATCGGCCATCCAAAAGTCTTGGTTGAACCGAGTTTTCAGATCCTTGGCTTCTTCTTGCCAGCGGTCTGCCAGGTCAAGCCGCTTCTTCATTCGGGCGATTTCGCTCAGGCGAACTTTAGCCGCATAGACATAAGCTTGGACTTCGCAGAGAGCGATCGCCCCGGTTGCCAGTTCTCCCTTGCGGTTAACAATGCAATCATTCGAGTCTTTCCAGCCCTGATTGGCCAGTCCTCGCTTTGATCTGCGGTTGTAGCTGAGATAGCCCGTTTCCTGGCAGTTATAGTCAACCCAATCCATCGCTACCAGTGCGTTTGACCACAGGCGATCGAGGGTTTCCCGGTCGTGAGTCCAGGCATAGTGTTCAGCGTAGAGCATTAGCCACAGCGGAGTTGCGTCTACAGTGCCGTAGTAGGGCGTATGGGGAATCTCATGACAGCGAGCCATCTCGCCCATGCGCAACTCATGCAGGATTTTACCCGGCTCCTCTTCGCGCCAGTCATCATCCGTTTTACCCTGATACTGAGCCAAGACGGTCAGCGTTTCTTTGGCGATCGTGGGGTCAAGAATCAGCGTTTGAGAGGCCGCAATAATCGAGTCGCGTCCAAACAAGGTCGAAAACCAGGGCACTCCAGCCGACAAAATCTTGCCTTTCCCAAAGGTTTGCCGCAGCAGATAAACGTCTTGCTCTGCCCGCTCAATCACTTGATTAAAGCCCCGATTGTCGGTGCGAATTTGGGTCACTAGCGATCGCCAACTTTGCTCCTCCAACAGTTCTGCGGCCTTGGCCTGCATCAGCGTCATGGGTACGCTCACCGTTGAGGCGTGACGGTTGTTGGTCAATAGCTGAAGCCGATAGCCCAGGCGCTGTGTCTCGTGAGACGCAAGCTCTAGCTGCCAGATCGCTGTAAATCCTTTAAAGGAGTCGGGCTGACGATGGCAAAACTGAATGCGAGACTCCATCAGAGCGCCGTCTAGCCCATGATAGGCAATGGTCAACTCTTGGGGAGGGCGATCGACATCGCCATTCCAGGGAATATCCTGCGATCGCGCCAGTTCTTCTAGTAAAGCTAACTCCTCAGCAGAAGCGCCCCGAAAGCGATCGCCCACGTTTGCCAGCACGGGTAGCTCAGTAGAAGTAGGTTTCTCCTCTGGGGTTTGCATGAGCCACAGCAATTGCCCACGTTTTTCGCGATCAGCACCCCGCACCTCAAACAGGTCAACAAAGTCAGCATCGAAACTGAGAGTTAACTCAAACTTGACGGGACGGGTGCTGTAGTTCGTAATGGTCAACTCTTCAAACAAGCCACCATTCAACACAATGTCTCGCTGAATGCCAATTGTTTCTGCCAAAATGCCGCTATCTAAATGGGGGTTAGCACACAACACCGAAAGGGCAAACCCCTTACGGGCATCGCTGCTTAGCAAGATTGGCGCACGGCCTTCAAGCTGCAATTCCAGACGACTGAGAAATCGCGTGTCTCGACAAAACAATCCCATGCTGGTGGTTTGCTCATTGACCAAACACCCACCGATGTTGCCAAGCGTATCAGTCACTAAAAACAAGTCATCGTCTTTGAGAGTCAGCGTGGGCTGAGGGCGTTCTACCAGAACACAGGGCCACTCTGGAACAGGAGCCTGGTCAGCGGGAATGAAACTTCTACCATCGATCTCGAGAATGTCTGACATCCTTGCTACTTCAGTTCTTGGGTCAGGGAGTGATTGTATCCCAGGAAGTCGGGCTAGAACTGTACTGTAAACGCTTAAAAATGCTTCTACACATCACGTTAAGTGACGGGCTTAGACAGAATTAGACTCATCAGCTTCAGAGCCATTGACTTATCCCAGGTCGTTGTGGTGAAGCGCAAAGCAGTATGTAGGTCACAAAGCAGTGCGATCGCCAAAAACCATCTTCTTTCCCTCTATTCTGCCAACTCCCTAGATCGGTTGCCACCCGCGATTGAGGTTCAACGTCATTTGAACCTTAGCTACACACCTCTAGAGATTGATTACAGATCAGTTCAAACCTGCCAATATAACGATGCAATTAAGCTATTCTACGGCTGCAATCCCAAACATCACAGGGCAAGAGCAGCTAAGGGTGAGGTCATGATCAAGTCCTGGATGGTTATTGGGGGAGTGGCGCTGATTTTAGGTGGAATCGGTGGGTCGTTGGTGCCACCCGGCGGTGTAAAGTGGTTCAGGCGGTTGCGTCGTCCCTATTGGTTAACCTTTGAGTCGCTGATTCCGCTAATTTGGACAGCCGTTTTCATCGGCGGCGCATGGTCTGCCTATGTTGTTTGGGAACATAACCCCGGCAGCCGTAGAACCTGGCTATTGATGGGAATATACCTCCTGCTAGAGCTTGTTACCCTGTCCTACAACTCAGTAATGTTGACCCTGCGGAGTCTCAAAGCCGGAACCATTATCGGAGGTATAGGCTTTGTCATTGGGGCAATTTTAGCGATTTTGGTCTTGCCTATCTCAGTTTGGGCATCGGTCTTGTTAGTACCCTACCTGCTGTGGAGTCCAGTTGGCACTTACACGACCTGGGAACTGATGCGGCTTAATCCCCAGGAAGTGTAGACAAGAAGCAAGGAATTGATATGCCCCTCTCTCAACCCCCAAACTCCTGATTTAATCTTTAAAGCTACCGTTGATAAATGTCCAGGAGAATTGTAGATGCTCTTTTCCCGAAAACGAGCGGTTGTTTGGTTGGCTGCGCTGGGAATTGCTGCGATCGGCTGTAGCCAGAACAAAGTAGCGCAGTGTAACCAACTCATTGAAGTTGCCAATCAGGCTGTGACAGATGTACAGGCAATTACTGAGAATGCAAGTCCAGACGATCCGGCGGCTTTTTTGCGAATTGCAGATACGGCTGAGCAGGCGAGGACAAATCTGGAGGCGATTGAGCTAACGGACGAGCAGCTTCAGACTTACCAGGAATCTTTTATTGCCCTCTATACCAGCACGAGCGAGTCTACTCGTAATTTGGTTGAAGCTGTCAACGCACAAGACAATCAGGCAGCCCAGCAGGCTTATGATGCGCTTCAGCAGGCGGTTTCTGAAGAACCTGAACTGGTTACTGAGGTGAATAGCTACTGTAGTGGTGGTGCCTTCGGTAATTGAAATGACTTTGAGGTGAGGGCGATCGCCATGCTCTAAACTCTCATCAAACTCCCATCTAGACCGCTCCATAATGAGCAATCAGCATTGTGTCAGAGCTTTCTAGATTCATGAGCCAGGCCCACATCTGATCCCCTTGAGAAAAGTGCCACCACTCACGGGGATGTTGCCGAAACCCAGACCTGATCATGACATTGCGTAGTAACTGACGATTGCGGTGAAACGTTTCGCGCAGGCTTTGCTGCTGTGGACTTTCATCAACTGGGACGGTCGTAAAATGGTCAGGGTAGGAGCGAGGAGACATCTCGTCAATGGGAGAACCCATATTTACGGTTTGTCCCTGATCGTTTACCAGAGTTACATCAACCGCTGCACCCGTGCTGTGGGGCGGTGGCATGGTTGGGTCGTCGCTGGGCAGTGCCCAAAACCGATAAACCTGCTCTAAAACTGCCTGACGCTGTTCATTGGTGAGGCGATCGGGACTGAATCCTTGTATCCGTGCAGTTTCAGCAAAAGTATAGTCCACCATAAACTGCTGCACGGCAATCGGTCGGTAAGCATCAAAAATTTGAATTCGCCAGCGGGGATATAGCTGTTGCAGATGGTCTTGCGCTGTAATTAATCCTTCCAACACAGCCTGACGCAGGTAATAGGGCGATCGCCCACCGTAGGGTGCAGACAATTTAGCATAAGGGTGTGGCTCTTCTATGGCAAACAATTCTAGTGGAATAGGAATTAGCGGCTCTCCACATTCCAAAATGGGGATTCTTTGATAGGGTTTCATGAATAACCTGTGCAAATATTTCTCTTTTCAAGACATTTTCAAGACATTTAAGCTTCTTTCAGGAATTGCAGTATGGCGCTACATGGGTTGTCTTGCTCAAACTTACCCCTGGGCGTAGACCAGGAAAGCCGTAAATCTACCTGTCAACCATTGCTATTCCGCGACAGGATGAATAGTATTAAGAAAAATAACGAAATGCTGACAGTTGATCCATAGCCGTGTATCGACTTCCGTTTCAGTTAATTCTATGAAAGGAAAGAGTTGGGTGATTGTATCTTCAAGCATCGCTACCACAGGTGAATCTCTAATCAGCAAGTTTTTTCGCCGCTCGGCGGGGCAGTGGCGCTCGGAACGTCGCTACTACACGCTACCGGAAGGTGAGACAAAGGAAATGGTTAGCAACATCACTATCCGACTTTTGCAGCAGGGCTGTGATGAGCTGTGCCACCTGGCCGATCTGCACGGGTTGTCTGACCGTCAGTCTATGATCTGCGGGGCTGAAGTGACTTGGGATAGCACCGATTCGGTATCAGGTAAGAAGCAGTCCAAAGGGTTAACGCTGTTTGGTGCGCTGGGAGATGTGCTGTATCGCGATCGCGGTTTTGCCACCTCTAAACCTGTCACGGCTAACTTCTACTTCCCCAATCCAGAAACGCTTTGTCTCAGAACGGAGTATAAAGGCTCAGTGTTTGAGGAAGAACTCAAGCTGATTGGGCAGCAATATCGCACGCGCCAAACCATCATTTCCCGTGAAGGGGAACAGCAGATGATCGGACAGTATTTGGAGAAGCGGCTTGCTTAAGAGTGGGGATGGTAGCGGTAAGGATGAGGGATGGATCTGAGTCTCTCTAACTGCAAAAGCTGCAATCTGCAATTTGAGTGAGGTTATAGTTGGGTTTTATACTTCACGGTTTGGGTGTATGGCACAGCCCGATTTACATCTCGCTAGGCAGGGAAACGAGCAGGCGATCGCCCTATTCATCAAAAGAGCGCTCCAGACTGAGGCGATCGCCACAAAGGTAACTCTGACCGATGGCTGTCTGCGGATCATGCTAGAAGCGGCTGGGGTGCCTGAGCGAACCGCCTATCTCAGGATGATCTACCGTGCTTTGCTAGATTTACAGATTCCGCTGATCAGATCTGTTCAAATCTATGGTTGCCAGCAAAACCAGCCGCCTGAGTGGTGTGACCAATGCTCTGCAAATCGATCGGGCTTGCTCAAGCGACTAGCGAAACAGGGAGATGAGGTGGCGATCGCTGCTCTACTCGCTCGCGCTCTAGCTCACCAAAACGTAGAAGTCAAAGCTCAGCTACAAAACTCTCGCTTGTACGTTTATCTAAGTTCTGACCAAACCCCCAATCAGACGGCTGCCATAACGCTGATCAGGCGAGAACTGGCTGGATTCAGTACAGATCTGATTGCAGAAGTTCAAGTGTTTGGGAAGCAAACCGAGACAGACTTCCCAGACTGGGCTGAAGAATTTGTGCGTCAGGCTCCAGCAGCGGATTTGTTAAACCCTTTGTCCGCAGCGGAAGCAACCTCCGCAGCGACTAAACCAAAATTGGCAAAAGTTCAACCTGTCTCTGTGCAACAAACCGCCCCAACAGCAGAATGGACGTTTAAGTTTAACTATCTCAAGCTGGGATTCATCTCGGCGCTGGCATTTTATGGGCTGTTTAGCGCTCCAGACTACACCATCAACGGCTTTTTAGCAGCCAACAACGGCATCATGATGTTCATGCATGGCGTTAACCTGATTTTTCATGAAGCGGGTCATGTTTTATTCAGTCCTTTTGGGCGCTTCATTTACACCCTGGGAGGATCGCTGATGCAAATTCTGGTGCCTGCGGGCATCTGCGGCTATTTTTTCTATACAAAACAGCGCTATGCCAGTGCGATCGCCCTCTGCTGGGCCGGAGAAAATTTCTGGGATGTCTCCATCTACATCAAGGATGCTCAGGAGCGGATTTTGCCCCTGCTTGGCGGTGAAATCAGCTATCACGACTGGCATTATCTGTTGCTTCAACTGAACTCTCTGGCTAAAGCCCAACCTTTTGGCAATTTGGTTTACACGATTGGCATTTTAATCTACTGCTTTGCGGTGTTTGCTGGAGTTTATTATGCTCAACTTGATAAAGACGTTGAGGGAAGTTTTGAGCAATAGATAGGTTCAAACTGAGATATTGCACCAGACTGGTCTGCTACCCAACGCCCCGCCCTGGAATCAATTCCGGGCTAATAGCTAAAGTCAGTTGAAACGGACTCAAACGTCTGGCAGAAGACTATTCCAACTCGTTAAAACGAGTTTTGGCTTTGAGCCTGAGATTGATCTCAAGGCGCTAGGGCAATGCCTCCTGCCGCTGGTGCAAGATTTTATAGTGATAGTCATTCAAGTTAGGACAGTCGTGTCCGCACATTGTCTGCTATGTGAACAAGGGGCTTAAGCCCCTTGTCCTAACCTTTGTGACTACAGCTATAGTTCAAAAACGCTTGCGCTATCGGATGATCCTCCTCATTTTCAAGGAGAGTATTGGATCGGCTGCATCAGTCCTGTTTGCTTGGTCCCTAGGCCCAGAGCATCTTATAGTGGAGTTGCTGCTAATTCTTAAACAATCGTGAAACCGATTACTCTGCTTGGCTCCACTGGCTCAATTGGCACCCAAACTCTGGATATTGTGGCTGAATATCCCGATCAGTTTCAGATTGTCGGATTAGCAGCCAGACGCAATGCTGAACTGCTGGCCCAGCAAATTCGCCAGTTTCGTCCTCAAATTGCAGCGATCTGTGACGCTAATCAGCTAGGTGTTTTGCAGGAGGCGATCGCCGACCTTGATCCCCAGCCTATTCTCCTGGCAGGCGAAGCAGGTGTCACCGAAGTTGCCCGCTACGGTAACTCAGAAGCCGTTGTCACGGGAATCGTTGGCTGTGCTGGACTTTTGCCCACCATTGCAGCGATCGAAGCCGGAAAAGACATTGCCCTGGCTAACAAAGAAACCCTGATTGCAGGCGGGCCGGTCGTTTTGCCACTGGTTGAAAAACACGGGATCAAGCTGTTGCCTGCTGATTCAGAGCATTCTGCTATTTTTCAATGCTTGCAAGGTGTACCTGAGGGAGGGTTACGGCGAATTCTGCTGACTGCCTCTGGAGGAGCATTCCGGGATTTGCCCGTTGAGAAGTTGGCGACCGTGAAAGTAGCCGATGCGCTAAAGCATCCCAATTGGACGATGGGGCGCAAAATTACGATCGACTCCGCCACCTTGATGAACAAAGGGTTGGAGGTGATTGAGGCACATTTCTTATTTGGGCTGGACTACGATCATATTGAGATTGTGATCCATCCTCAAAGCATCATTCACTCGCTGATTGAGCTAGAAGATACGTCCGTGCTGGCGCAGTTGGGTTTGCCCGATATGCGGTTGCCCTTGCTGTATGCCCTTTCTTACCCAGAGCGAATTTCAACCGATTGGGAATGTCTTGATCTGGTCAAAGCCGGGAATCTGACGTTTCGAGAGCCTGATCATCAGAAATATCCCTGTATGCGGCTGGCGTATGCAGCGGGTCGAGCCGGGGGATCAATGCCTGCCGTTCTGAATGCTGCCAATGAACAAGCCGTTGCGCTGTTTCTAGAGGAAAAAGTTCAGTTTCTCGATATTCCCCGGCTGATTGAGCAGGTGTGCGATCGCCATCAGTCTGACAATCACGCTTCTCCTTCTCTGGAAGACATCATTGCGGCTGACCAGTGGGCAAGACAGGCAGTGCTGGAGTTTTGCCAGAAATTGGACAAAGGTGGGCAGGCGATCGCGGTTTAGGACTGCTTTTCGAGCGTTGAGATCTGCGACTTCTTCGGAGAAGTCGCAGATCTGAGCGTTCAGAGTGCTACCCAATTAATCCGGCAGGCGGCGTGATCTCGATGCGTCTTTGCAGCAAGTCCACCACAGGCACGATCTCTTTGACAAAGGGGATCAAAGTTTTTGCGCCAGATTCACTTAGCTCGACTTCTAACAAATCGTTGCCTGCTGCAAAGACATCTACAACGGTGCCAACTAGAGCCTGAGTTGCCTGGTCAAAAACTTTTAGTCCCAGCAAATCAGAGACGTGAAACTCATCCTCTTCCAACAGGGGGCGATCGCTCTCTGGTACCAGCAGGAGACAATCTTTCAGCGCTTCAGCCTGGGTGCGATCGCTGATTCCTCTAATTTGCAGCACGTACAGTCCCTTGCCGCCAAGATAGCGCCCTGACACTAGCTCAATCTGTTCCGGTTCTGTTGCTCCCAGTCGCAACAGCCAGCGTCGTCCGGGTTGCTCAAATCGTTCTGGAAAATCTGAGTTTGGGTAAACCCGAACTTCACCCTTTAGCCCCTGCGCGGCAACGATCTTGCCGATTTCTAGCCAGCCTGTATCAGCCATCAACCTGCTACCAAATCTGCTACTCGTTCAGTCGTTTGGGAGTTAGACTGCCGACAGGTTTGCTCTGTTACCTCCGCCAGTTGTCGCATTGCTGTCACCAGTTCTTGATCGCTAGCAGTCAGGCTAATGCGGAAACACTGCCGCGTGTGGCTCCAGTCTTCTCGAATGCCTGGAAAGAAGGGGCTACCCGGAACGACCAGAACGCCCTTTTGCTTCAGCAATTCATAAAATTCCCAATCGGTGATGGGCAAGTCTTGTAGCCAGAGCCAGCCAAAAATCGATCCTTCGCCGCGATGCAAAAACCAGGGTACGTCGGGCATTACGTCTTGTAGGGCTGATTCCAAGACGGCAAACTTTGCCTGATAGTAAGGACGAATCACTCGCGTTGAAATGTCTGCCAGTGCCCCAGAACGAATGGCGTGAGCGGCGATCGCCTGCCCATAGCGCGAGGAATGCAGGCAAAGATTGGTTTGAAAAGACTCTAGCGCCTGTATCACCTGCTCATCGCCCAGCGCAATTCCCAGCCTTTCTCCGGGTAGACCTGCCTTTGACAAACTGGTGCAGTGAACAATGTTGTCGCCAAAAATGGGAGTCATCTCCGTAAAGTTGAGCGATGGAAAAGGCGGTGCATAGGCAGAATCAACCAGTACGGGGACGTTATAAGTACTCGCCATTGCCGCAATTCGCTTCACCTCATCGTCTGATAGCACGTTCCCCGTGGGGTTGCAGGGACGCGAAAACAGCACAAATCCTGTCTTTTCGTTAATTTCTAGCTGATTAAAGTCAGGTCGATATTTAAACCAATGCCCCTTTTCATCCATCTCAATGGCTGGCTTGTAGGCTTTCACGGCTTCTGGTGTGAGCGAAATGCCGCCATATCCGGTGTAGTCAGGACTCAGGGGCAAAACCATTTGCTTCAGTTCACCCTCAGCCGTGTAGCCGCCCAGCGCATTCGCTGCATAAAAGTAGAGAGATTGGCTACCGGGGGTGATGAGAATGTTGCGATCGCTCAAGTTCAGCCCAAACCGCCCATTAAAATCATTCAGCACTGCCTCAATTAGCGGACGGTAGCCCTGACTAGCGCCATAGCGACAAACGACTTCCCCATATTCAGCGCTGCTCAAAAGTTTGGCGGTGCAGTCACGCCACATTTGCTCAACTTCCGGCAAAATTACCGGATTGCCAGCGCTCAGGTTAATAAACTCCTTGCCTGCCCGTGCTGCCTCTACTATGTCTTTCATCACTGCACGAACGCCGCTCAGGTGAGACATCTGATTGCCAAATTGGGTAAGGGCAGGCTTCATAATAGAGTTAAGGTTAAAAACTAGCAGAATTAATGATGTGCAAATTAATCAGCACAAAGGGTAAGGAAAGTCTAAGCCCCATTCTTAAAAATCGCAACTCTAAAGCGTTACGATGTCGTTTATCTGAGCTATACCAATTCCTTAGCTTCGGATCATAGAATTGGCACTACACAGGCGATTGAAGTAGTAGACAAAAGGAATAAAAAGGATTAAACCTAGCGGAAGAAATTATGCCAGGACGATTAGGCATCACAATTGTTTGTTTTCACATTAGTGCTGCCCTTTATGTACTGTTGGGAATTGGCTTTGTAATTTTTTTTGGTTTCATTGCAACTCAACCCGCGTCACCTGAGGAATACTCAGTAGCGGTGCAGCCGTTGGGAATTTTTCTGGGCGTATTTACCTTGATTTTTTCCCTCTCACTTGCAGTGGGCGTGGAGGTTGTCGTTTGGGGGTTGAGAAAGCTCAAATACTGGGCCTGGATTGTTGGCATTGTTATCTGTGCCTTGTACATCACAAGCGCTTTTGTGATTTTGGGCGGATTGGGGCTGTGGGGCCTGCTGGATTCAGAAACTCAAGCTGCTTTCCGTGCTACAAGGCGATGAGGTAGAACGACTACGGGTAATGTCTATTGATATCTTGCCGTCAAAGTCTGGAATTGGGGCGGCTACTTTGGTGACGCGCACCCGGACTTGTTCAACGCCGGACTCTAGAATGAGGGTGGCGATCGCCCCTGCCAATTTCTCAATCAGGGCAAATCTCTCAGTTTTAATCAACTGTTGAACTGCAAAGACGGCTGCGCGGTAGTCGTAAGTGTCTTCGATGCGATCGCTCTCCGTCGCCTTCGCCAAGTCAAACCACACCGTCAGATCAACCTCAAACCACTGCCCCAATGACTGCTCTTCGGGCAGCAGCCCAATATGCCCAAATGCCCGAATTCCAGTTACTTGAATACAATCCATTACTATGTTGACCTGCTTCGCCTATCATTAGTAAATTCGATCTTGTTCATCTTGCTCTTTTCTTAGGAATCTAAAGTAATCAACAAGAGGGCTTGTAATTGACTGGTCTAATTTTCCTGTATCCCTCAAAGACGCGATCATCCTATAAGCATTTCTAATGTTTTTTAGAAAAACATTAATTTCATTCTGACGTAATTTTGGTTCATCCATGCCAAAGATATCTGGTAAGCCAACAAACGTGCCTACAACGTGAATCGTAACTTCATCATTTAGGTAAAAGCTGTATTGCTCTGTCAGCTCAGCAACATTCAAACCTACTGAGTATGTAATTCCTTGCTTCTCTTCAATCGATAAATCTTTTGATTCAAATAAATTTTGAATAATACCGGCAGCTTTCTTAATTTTATAGAAAAGAGTTTCGTAAGCTTCCAAGCGTTTTTTGACTAAATCGTTTGATTCGGATCTAACTTCATTAGAATTCGAGAAAAAAGCTGGTGGAAAAATGTGAGGATATCTCAATTTAACTTCGGGATGCTCTACATCTAGCAGAAGTCTCAGGCGCTTCAGTCCATATATCTCAAGCTTCCAGCCATATTGCTCCTGAATAGCAGTTATGACTTTATCTCTTTCACTTGATGTTGGTTGAGAAGTTGTAGTGAAAACGAGCTTATGGCAAGCGTGACCATGATGAGCAATATTAGCAGCGTCAGCTAGGAGTTTCTTCTTCCAATCGTCACGCACACTATAGGCAAATATTGTAATTTCTCCGGCTTGATTAATGTGAATTGCATCCCTCCCCTTGTCTTTAAAGCTACCAAGTGGCTCAAGAGCGTTATACCCTTCTAAAATCATTAAGTCATGACAAAGGCACTCAAACTCTAAGTAATCTGTCAGCTTTTCAAGACAGTAAAGGGTTAGGCTAGCTGCCATCTAAGTTTTGCGATATAGTACACTTGCACCAATATAGCAGCGTTGTTGGTAAAGTCAATGCGTTACGCTAGGTCAATACTTGAGTGCAGTATGCAGTTGAAAAATCTGATGTTTAGTTGCTTTTAACTACCATTACCTTTTGCTTTTGTGATAGCTCTCTCCTTTGTTATTGAAGTTGTGTATGCATAAATGTGAATACTGCAAGGGAACAGTTCAACCTCGCGTTGTTAAGCGTGAAGCTTTCAAGCACCGAGATGGATTTGTCATTCTTGAAGATGTGACAATTGGGGTCTGTGATAACTGTGGAAACAGATATTATTCAGCAGATATTCTTCATGCGGTTCATGACGCTGCAACAGGAGTCAAATCTCCAGAGAGAACTGAGCAAATTCCGTTGACTCACTTAGAGTCAGCCTAGCTGTGCTGTGATGGCACTTTACAGATCCCGGTGAGTAAAGGGTTTTGCGTTTTCGCCAGAGTAAGTTGCCACGATGTGTCCGTTGCCTTTGATCTGATATTTGTAGGTGACGAGTCCTTCTAAACCAATCGGGCCACGGGGCGGCATTTTTTGGGTGCTGATACCGACTTCTGCGCCAAAGCCATAGCGGAATCCATCGGCAAAGCGAGTTGAGCAATTTTGGAATACGCCTGCGGCATCGACTTGAGCAATAAATGTTGTGGCGACCGCGTCATCTTCAGTAACGATCGCCTCTGTATGACGAGAACCGTAGGTGTTGATGTGGGCGATCGCCCCTTCCAACGAATCCACCACTCTAACCGACAAGATCAGATCGCTATACTCAGTTGACCAATCTTCCTCGGTTGCGGCTGCCATTTCTACGATTCTGCGGCTAGATTCATCGCCCCGTAGTTCTACCTGTTTGGCTTGCAGCGCTTGAGCAACTTTTGGGAGAAAATCTGAGGCGATCGCCTGGTGAACCAAAAGCGTTTCGATCGCATTGCAGGCAGACGGATATCCGGTTTTCGCATCAATGGCGATCGCTACTGCCTTCTGCAAATCAGCGGCTTTGTCTACATACAGGTGACAGATGCCATCTGCATGACCCAGCACCGGGATTCGGGTATTTTCCTGAACAAAGCGCACAAACGAGTTTGAGCCTCTGGGAATGATCAGGTCAACATACTGGTCAAGCCGCAGTAGTTCCAGCGTTTCTTCACGGGTTGTAAGCAGACGCACAGCCGCCGGATCGATTTCAGCCTGAGTTAGTCCTTGATGAATTGCCTTAGTTAATGCAGTACAGGAGCGCACGGCTTCTCTGCCACCTTTGAGGATGACTCCATTTCCAGACTTGATTGCTAGCGTCGCAATTTGCACCAGCGCATCAGGACGCGATTCAAAAATTACGCCTAACACCCCCAGGGGACAACTGACGCGCTGCATCACCAGCCCATCATCCAGTTCTCGGCGAATTGTAACTTTGCCAACGGGATCAGGCAATTTTCCGACATCGCGTACCCCGGCGATCGCCCCCTGGAGTTTATTTGCGTCCAGCTTCAGCCTTCCATACAGCGGTTTTGCCAACCCTTCTGATAAAGCCGCTTCACAGTCTGCCTCGTTTGCTGCCAGAATTTCTGGAGTGCAGGTTTCGAGGGAATGGGCGATCGCCTCAATTGCGCGATCGCGAACATCCGTTGGCAAAACTGCCAGCTTACGCGCCGCCTCGCGAGTTTGCTGTGCCAGGTTAGTCAGAGAAAGGGAAGCTACTTGGGAAACTGTCATAGTTGGGTGTTAGGCTGCGAGATATTTTGGGTCGGTTATTAGTTATTGGTCTGGCTCATTAGAAACTGTTTGTCAACAAAGATTTAGATCCCCCTTCAAAAGAGGAACTTCAAGCTTTTGTTCGGTTCCCTCCTTTTTAAGGAGGGTTAGGGAGGATCAAGCATGGAAGTCTAAAACTACTTAATCAACGTTTACAAACTGTTTCTTGTCAAGTGGCTTTTTTGAAGCATGGCTTAATGAAGGTCTAGCTTTAATGATTCAAGGCAAAAACCAAGTTGCATTTGATCATTACGATAGAGTAATTCAAAGAGTAGAGAATAAACCAGGTTTCAATTCCTTTAGCAGCAAGTAATCAACTCTCAGGTTTTTTAGAGGACTTGCTTCACTCACCTTAGGAAACTACGGAGAAGCTAGTCAAGACTTCGAGAAAGCCAAAACACCTGGTTTTGACTCAAACAACCTTAGCAGGTATACAGCATATAGGGCTGAGTCTCCAACGAAAGATGAGCTTGAAAATATGCTCATGCGCTACACTGGCTTCTCAAATCAAATCGGTATGAGGTTCATCATGACGCTCTGTATCCTGGGGCCAAATGTAAGGTGAAAACTGTAGATTCCCTCGGTAGACTGAAAGCATCGATTAGGCTAAGTTAACCTATGCCCCTTGCGATCGACCAACTCATACGACAAAAGCCGCTCAGCTTTGACGAGTTCCTTGCTCATTATGGTGGTAATAATCGCTATGAACTGATTGATGGAGAGGTGTTTGACTTGGAACCAACAGGTCAGCATGAAGAAGTTGCAGCCTTCATCACCGCAAAGGTCTGTGTCCAGATCGACGGAACAGGCTTACCTTGGTTGGTTCTTCAACGGGGACTATTGCGCCCTTCTAATGTTGGTATGACAGCATTTCGACCTGATGTTGCAGTTGTCGATCGAGATGAACTCAGCAAGGAACTACTGTGGTTTGACCAGTCGATTTTGACCCTGGGCAGTTCGATTAAGTTAGTGGCGGAAGTTGTGAGTAGCAACTGGCAAAACGATTATGCCCGAAAGGTCGAAGACTACGCGGCTTTAGGTATTCCCGAATATTGGATCGCAGACTACGCAGGATTGGGGGGTACTCGACACATCGGGAAGCCCAAACAACCTACCCTTTCTATCTGTACGCTAGTGGATGGAGAATACGAAATTCAGCAGCTTCGAGGCAATGAGACTCTTGTCTCTCCAACCTTCCCAGAGTTGAGACTAACGGTTGAACAAGTGTTGAGGGCTGGTAGGTAACGATCGCGGCATAACGATTCAGATGTAGCGGACGGTTAAAAACTGCTGGTTTTTGAGCAGTGGGTGAACGGGGTCTTTGATAGACAATAGACTAGTATCACTCCCATTCCTTCATCGTTCATCCCTCATCCTTCCAATGCGCTCTTACTCTTTAATTGCCCCAGCCAAAATCAATCTTTATTTGGAGATTATTGGCGATCGCCCCGATGGATACCACGAACTAGCAATGGTTCTCCAGGGGATTGATCTAGCCGACCGGATTGAGATCAGCGCTACTGGAGTCGATCGATTTCGGCTGCACTGCGACCATCCAGAGGTGCCTGTGGACGAGAGCAATTTGGCTTACAAGGCTGCGAAGCTGATGGCGCAAGAATTTCCCGATGCGTTTGAGCAGTATGGTGGGGCAAACATCACGATTCACAAGCACATTCCAGTAGGGGCTGGGTTGGCGGGTGGCTCGACCAATGGAGCAGCGGTTTTGGTAGGGCTGGATCTGATTTGGGGGCTGGGATTGACTCAAGGAGAATTGCAGGATTTGGCGGCAAAGCTGGGGTCAGATGTGCCGTTTTGCGTTGCGGGGGGGACGGCGATCGCCACCGGACGAGGAGAGCAGCTTTCCCCATTGCCCAGCATTGACTTCCTTTATGCCGTACTCGCCAAATACCGCAGCCTCAGCGTTTCAACAGCTTGGGCATACCAAACCTATCGTCAACAGTTTGGGGAGTCCTACCCTGCCATTGCTACTGCAACTTCTGCGACTGGAACAGCTACAACGCCAAAACAGCGTGCCCACGCAGGTGAAATTGTGGCCGCAATCGTGCAGCACGACGGAGCCAAAATCGGCAAGCTGCTGCACAACGATCTGGAAAAAGTTGTTTTGCCCGCCTACCCGCAGGTGCTTCAGTTGCGGGAAACCATTCAGCAGTTGAATCCTTTGGGGGTGATGATGTCGGGGTCGGGGCCAACGGTCTTCGCTCTGGTTGCGTCACAGATAGAAGCAGAACACCTCCAGAAACAGATTCACGCGGCTTTACCTGATCCTGACCTGCAAACGTGGATTACCCGATTTGCAGCAGGTGGAATTCAAATTGCTCAATGATGCGGCGTAAGGATAAAGCCCTGGAATTTCTGGCTTCCCTGTGGAGCAGGCATCTTACCTACTTGATCTGGACGGACAAGATGCCCATCCCACAGGAAGATACCCTACAAGAGACTAAAAGAAGTTGCACATTGCATCAATGAATTAAATTGATAGAAAATGCGAACGCACTATGACAAACCTACCTTCACCAGATTCTTCTCAGCCAAGTAAAAACTCTGCGGGTGAAACGCCGCCTACGCCACTGCGCTGTTTTACGGGGGCAGCGATTTCAGGGGCGATCGCCGTTCTCCTTTACCTACTCAACCAGTCCATTGTTCAAGGACTTGCCGCAAAACCGCTGCCCACTAACAACATAACTGCTACTAACATTGCCATTGCGGTGAGGACGTTGGTAATCGGTTTAAGTACACTGGCAACTGCAATCTTTGCGATCGCTACCCTCGGACTGATTGCCCTGGGAATTCAGCTTTTAATTCAGCAACTGCGTCAACCTTCGTCGAATCAAGAGTAGTCATGTCCAGGAGATTTGCTATCGCGCTAACCAGCTACTTTGACGCTTGAGACAGAACTATATGTTGCTTGGAAAACGGTACTGGTTTCGGGACACCTTAAAAATTCGAGGATCGGTAATCCCAGCAGTGTTGCCTCGCACTGTTGTTTGCGGTTTATTTGGGCTACTGGTTTCGCTATTACATCAGCTTGAAGTACCCGTCTCATTACCCGTACTAGCCAGCATCATTCCAAATATTGTGCTGGGCTTGATGCTAGTGTTTCGCACCAATACGGCCTATGAGCGATTTTGGGAGGGGCGGAAACTGTGGGGTGGTCTAGTCAATGCAACTCGCAATCTGGCACGGCAAATTTGGGTGAGCGTGCTGGAAAAGGATGAGCGCGATCGCCTGGGCAAGGAAACCGCTCTCAGGGTACTGGTCGCTTTTGCGGTTGCCACCAAGCTGCATCTACGTCAGGAGCCTGTAAACCAGGAATTAGAGGACTTAATTTCTCCATCCCGCTATTTCAGACTAAAGTCAATGAACAATCCGCCTCTAGAGGTAGCATTTTGGATTGGCGATTATTTACAGCAGCAGCATGAGCGCGATCGCCTCAATGTCCACCAACTCACCGCCATGCAGCAGCTTTTGAACATCATGGTAGATAGCCTGGGCGGCTGTGAGCGAATTTTGAAAACGCCAATGCCTGTGGCCTATGCCATTCATCTTAAGCAATTACTATTAATCTATTGCCTAACTTTGCCATTTCAATTGATTAGTGATTTGGGCTGGTGGACGGGTTTAATTGTTGCTTTAATTAGCTTTACCCTATTCGGCATTGAAGAAATTGGAATTGAGATCGAAAATCCCTTTGGACGCGATCCAAACGACCTTCCGCTAGATGCAATCTGCCAAACCATGCTGCGAAATATAGAAGATCTGATGTCGCTGTCTCCTTGCGGAGCAACCCTTTCAACAGGTTTGGAAATCCAACAGAATTCCTAAAGCACGGATACCTCAACTCTCAGGCTATGCTAGGTCAACAAAGGCTAGCAAACAGATTTGCTGTTTACCGTCAAGCGACCTTTAAAGTGTGGGGTTTAAAAATTCATGCGAGTTCTACTGCTTTATCCATTGTTTCCTAAAACCTTTTGGTCTTACGAAAAAATTTTAGAATTGGTTAATCGCAAGGTTTTGCTGCCTCCTTTAGGTTTAGTCACTGTAGCAGCCATCTTGCCTCAAGCATGGGAATTTAAACTAGTAGATCGAAACGTCCGGGCAGTCACAGAGGCAGAGTGGGAATGGGCAGAGGTTGTAATCATCTCTGCCATGATTGTGCAAAAGCAAGACCTGCTCGACCAGATTCGAGAAGCAAAGCGACGCGGTAAACGGGTTGCAGTGGGTGGCCCCTACCCCACTTCTGTCCCAGAGGAACCGCTAGCCGCCGGAGCGGATTATCTGATTCTGGATGAAGGCGAGATTACGCTGCCAATGTTCGTTGAGGCAGTTCAACGAGGGGAGTCTCAGGGCGTTTTTCGGACTAGCGAGAAACCCGATGTGACAAATACACCCGTGCCCCGGTTTGACTTGCTAGAGTTTGACGCTTACGACTCTATGTCGGTGCAGTTTTCGCGGGGGTGCCCATTTCAGTGTGAATTTTGCGACATTATTGTTCTCTATGGACGCAAGCCACGCACCAAAACTCCTGCTCAGCTATTAAAGGAATTGGATTACCTGTATGAACTCGGCTGGCGGCGCAGCGTGTTTATGGTAGATGACAACTTCATCGGCAATAAGCGCAATGTCAAGCTGTTTCTCAAGGAATTGAAAATTTGGCAGGCAGAACACCAGTATCCTTTCCGCTTTAATACTGAGGCATCCGTTGACCTGGCGCAAGATCAAGAGTTGCTGGCCTTGATGGTTGATTGCTTTTTTGATGCCGTATTCTTAGGCATTGAAACGCCAGATGAAGACAGTTTGGCCATGACTAAGAAGTTTCAAAACACACGCAATTCCCTCGCTGAATCGGTAGAAGCGATTACTAAAGCTGGTTTGCGGGTGATGGCAGGATTCATCATCGGGTTTGACGGAGAGAAGAAAGGGGCGGGCGATCGCATTGTTCGCTTCACCGAGCAAACCACCATTCCCACCACCACCTTTGCCATGCTGCAAGCATTGCCCAACACGGCACTATGGCATCGACTGGAAAAAGAAGGGCGGCTTCGGGCGGGCAAAGATGGCAACATCAACCAGACCACCCTAATGAACTTCGTGCCGACGCGATCGCTCGAAGACATTGCCAGAGAATATGTCGATGCCTTCTGGCGAATCTATGAACCCAAAACCTATCTCGATCGCACCTATCGCCACTTCCTCATGCTGGGTGCGCCCCGCTGCAAACCTCCTGCCAAACTACCCAGTTGGATCGATCTGCGAGCCTTACTCATTGTCTGCTGGCGACAGGGCATCAAACGCAACACCCGCTGGATGTTCTGGCACCACCTGTTTGGCATTCTCAAACACAATCCCGGTGTGTTTGAACATTACCTTGCTGTCTGCGCCCACAACGAACATTTCCTGGAATATCGCCAGATCGTTAAAGATGAAATTGAAGCGCAACTTCAGGAATTTTTTGTAGAAGAGGCGCGTCTACAATCCAGCCAAGATTCGCAAACAGCCGAGCAGACGGTAGAAGCTCTCGCACACAAGGTTTGAGATTTCTAAGAAAGAATTTACCCTCAGATAGGGGCAGGTTTTGCCAGAATCTTTGCAGTTGACCGACGTTTTGATGCTAGACCTGCCCCTACAGGTATTTTGTTTGTTAGAAATCTCCTGAGGTCTGCGACTTCTCTAAGAAGTTGCAGATTTGGGCGATCGCTTTCATAGATGCGCTTCAGGCTATAGCACTTGAAGAGTTGATTAGGACAACGTTGGACTCGCCAAAGCGTGGCATAGCAAAGGTTTCGATTCATCCTTCATCCTTTTGCTATAGTTTCCCTTGTCAAGGCATTGCTGGATATTGGTGTGAATCAAGCGGGAATGGGGACATCTCCAAATTTTAGATAGTGTAGCAGTCGAACTGAGTGCTTCAGCCTCTCTGCGGGACTTGGAGTAACACAAGGTCTTGCGATGCAAACGGGTGCTGGTTAGTATGCCAAAATCAGGTTTAGAGTAGAGCTTGTACCTTCATCACCTGCCTTGCCCAGTTTGACCTGACCTGACGGACTCATACATGATGCGACCGGATTTACAGGGTTTAGAAATTACCAGGGGAGAGCTACGCAAGCTGAGCGGTGTAGATACCAGTCAGGTGTTTCGTCGGTCGGTGATGCGAGATGCTCAGAGGCGATCGCACTTTCTCATCCGTCAAACGTTAGCGATTTCGCTGCTGACGCTGCTGGGGTTTCTGCCCTTTGCCTTTGCCTTTAACCAGTTTTCGCCTGAGCTTCGGCCCATTCGATATGAATATATGATTTTTGGCTCAGCGGCGACGATTGCGCTGCTGATAGCAACAGTGATTCAGACAATTCGAGTGAAGAAAAGTACGACTTCACCGCTGGTTGGCTTGCTAGATGAAGTCGATCGCCACAATGCGATGATTCGAGCGATTGACATCAACGATCAGATCGAAGCTGCGGGAAATCTGCGCGTGCGGCTGAGCAATCGCCATAAAGTAATCGAAGCGCTGAAAATCACCAGAGCCAATTTGGTGCGTGCCCTCAAGACCGAGCGGATTTTGCGGGAAAATAAACGATTTATTGACCGCAACCCCGAACTCTTTGCCGATAGCCTAATGGCGCTGCGAGCGCTTCAGGTGAGCGACCAGGCGAGCGAGCATGGACGACTTTTGAACGAAGCCCTAGAGATTGGGTTAAGTGTGCAAGATGAGATGAGAAAATTACAGAGTCGGCACTAAACCAGAGCTGGCATTGATGAATGACGCGATGTGATCGAGCTTATGTCTACCCAACCCAAGATTATCGTGCTTGATGATGACCCAACGGGTTCGCAGACAGTTCATAGCTGTCTGCTGCTGACCCGCTGGGATGTCGATACGCTGCGGTTAGGCTTAGCCGATGAATCGCCCATTTTCTTTGTGCTGACCAACACGCGGGCAATGACTCCAGCACGAGCCGATGCGGTGACGCGGGAAGTTTGCCAGAATCTAAAGCGGGCGATCGCTGCCGAAAACATCCAGGATTTTTTAATCGTTAGTCGGTCTGATTCGACGTTGCGGGGGCACTACCCCGTTGAGACCGATGCGATCGCCCAAGAACTCGGCTCCTTTGATGCCCACTTCCTTACGCCAGCTTTTTTTGAAGGCGGACGCATTACCCGCGACAGCATTCACTATCTGATGATTGACGGCGTTCCGACTCCGGTACATGAAACCGAATTTGCTCGCGATTCGGTGTTTAGCTACAGCTACAGCTACCTGCCCGATTATGTCGAAGAGAAAACCAAAGGGCGAACTGCGGCTCAATCCGTCGAGCGATTTTTGCTGGCAGATATTCGAGCAGGTAGCCTGGAAAGGCTGCTGCATCTAACCCATAACCAGTGTGTGGTGGTCGATGCTGAAACCCAGTCAGACCTCGATCGCTTTGCTACCGATGTGCGGGCTGCGGCTTCCCAGGGCAAACGGTTTTTGTTTCGCAGTGCTGCCAGTTTGCTTACGGCTCTGGCTGCGCTGCCACCTCAGCCCGTCGCCCCCGAAGATATGTCAACCTATACGCGCAGCGGTAAACCGGGTGCAGTCTTAGTTGGCTCTCACGTTAAGAAAACCACCGAGCAGCTAGAAGATCTGCTGCAAGCTCCCGGTGTGGTTGGCGTTGAGGTTGAGGTTGAGCAATTGTTAGAGGAATCTGCCGCCCAGCGCAACGCCCTATTAGAACAGGTGCTTCAGCAGGTTTACGCAGTTCACCAGGAGGGTAAAACGCCTGTCATCTATACCAGCCGTCAAGAGCTACCCTTTGAGGATGTGCAGACGCGGCTCAACTTTGGCGTAATCGTCTCGGCGTTGCTGATGGATATCGTGCGCGGGTTGCCGTCTGATATCGGCTTTTTGATTAGCAAAGGCGGAATTACTTCTAATGACGTGTTGAGTAGCGGGTTGGCGCTGACTTCGGCGCGGCTGCTGGGGCAAATTCTACCCGGCTGCTCGATTGTCCGCACTCCAGACGACCATCCCCAATTTCCCAATTTGCCTGTCGTGCTGTTTCCTGGAAATGTGGGCGATCGCCATGCCCTTACTGCTGTCTATCAGCGACTGAGTAAAGTAAAATAAGCGGCTTACTGCTGTCTATTTTTCTATTTACTGCTGTCTAGCTTGCTATCTGTAAGTCACAAAATTTCAGGTTTAACTGGCAAAATCAGCCAAATTAAATGTTTTTTGAACTTACAGATCAACTTGCTACTTGTTGCTTACCAGAAGATGGGCGATCGCTGTATTCAGAGGCAGACTAAAAACAGCTTTTCTTTTAAGTCAAAGCGGTATAATCAGCCCATCTTTTACAAAAGTTTATTTTGCTGAGGCTGGTTCGCCCGCCATTCTCCCCCGCCATTCTTACTATGCTGAAAAGAAAAGATACTTCGGTAGTCACACTGGCGCTGTTGCTTACCTTTGCTCCTGCCTCTAGTGTGCTAGCAGCTTACACGCTTTCACCAGCCCGGAATGAGTTATGGGTTCAAGCTCCTACGGCTCCTGGTTCTTTCCCGCTGCCCTCATCCGTTCCTGCTGGAACAACCGTAAGAATTGATGGCTCTAGCAGCATGAGCGTGATTAATCAAGCGCTGAAACGGCAGTTTGAGCAGGAATATTCGGGTTCGACTGTTAACTTGGCGACTGGCGGCACACCTGCGGCTCTGGAAGCTTTGATCAATGGAGAAATTGACCTGGCGGCGGTTGGGCGACCCCTCACGCAACAGGAAAGAAGTCAGGGGCTAGTCGAAGTTCCGATTAGCCGCGAAAAAATCGCCATTGTCGTCGGCCCGGACAATCCGTTTCAGGGCAATCTCTCATTTGAGCAATTTGCCAGAATCTTTCGAGGTGAAATTACCAACTGGTCTGAAATTGGCGGGCAGCTTGGACCAATTCGCTTTGTCGATCGCCCTGATTTGAGCGATACTCGTCAGTCGCTCAGCAACTATCAGGTATTTCGAGTTGCGCCGTTTGAAACGGGGGCAAATGCAGTTCAAACTCAGCAGGATGATACTGCCGCAATTGTTCAAGAGCTAGGGGCAGATGGCATTAGCTATGCGATCGCCAGCCAGGTATTAGACCAGGACAACGTGCGGGTAATCTCCATGCACAACACCCTGCCCGACGATCCACGCTATCCCTTTTCTCAGCCTCGCGGCTACGTCTACTACCAAACTCCCAGTCCGGCTGTTCAGGCGTTTCTGGGGTACGCGACTTCGACCGAAGGACAAGCGGCAGTTGCAGACGCAAAGCAGACCGAAGCTGAAGCCGTTGCCACAGGCGATTCTCTTGATTCGACCATCGCTTCTGGCGAAGTAGAAGCCACCAGTCCCAATGGCAGCGCGATCGCCCGGGGCAACGCGGATGGCACCGTCCAGCTTTTTGATGCTCAAGGAAACCCAACCGGAGAGCCGTTTCAAGTTGCGGCCGGGGCGGTAAGTGCGATCGCCTTTAACCCCGACGGCACAGAACTGGTTACAGGCAGCGCAGACGGCGTTGTGCAAAAGTGGGATTTGCAAGGCACTGCAATTGGGGAACCCTTCACGGGGCACGAGGGAGCGGTGACTGCGGTTGCATTCAACTCCGATGGCACCAGTATCATTAGCAGCAGTGCAGATAATCCCGAACTGATCTCATTAGAAGGAAATTTAGTTGCGGAAGAGGGAGCGATCGCCAACGCTGACAATACAGAGGGTGCAAGTGCAGGCGATGCAACCAATGCAGACGCAGCCATTCCAGTTTGGGGGTGGCTGGTGCCGCTGGTGCTGCTGGGATTGCTGCTGGGGTGGCTGTTTAGAAAACGGGCTACATCTGGCGCAGTTGCGGTTAGCCCAGCCGCTCCACCTGCGCCCCTGGCTCCTGCTGCATCCGTTCCTGGTGCTGCCAGCGCTGTGTCTGCTTCCCCCTCTCTAGCGGGATCAGGTACGCACTCTGCTCCTGTGGCAGACGCTACAGCCGCCAACGCTACTCCGATTGCTGGCTCTGCTCTGACCAGGGGGGCGGCGGCGGTTGGGTCGTCTCCGTTGAGCGATCGCCCTGACGCAATTCCTGAATATCAGGCGCTTTACAATCGGGGCATGGTGCTAGCTGAATCAGGACTATATGAAGAGGCGATCGCCAGCTTCGATCGGGCCATAGAAGCAAAACCCGATTTCTTCGCAGCCTGGGCTAGCAAAGGCGATGCGCTACTCAGTGTGGATCGGCCAGAGGAAGCGATCGCCAGTTTTGATCAAGCCATTGAGCTAAGCACTGCTTCAACGGCGGTGCTTGCTGCCGGATTAGGAGGAACTGCCCTCGCCGCAACCTGGGCAGGGAAAGGAAATGCGCTGGCTAACTTGGGACGGGCAGAGGAGGCGATCGCCAGCTTTGACCAGGCTCTTGCCATTGAACCAACCTACGCAGAGGCGCAGGCCAGCCGCAATGCCCTCATCGCCAGCCTCAGTACGGCTACACCCCCTTCTATTCAGGCTGGTCCTTCCCTGGAAAGCTTCCCTTCACTCGCGGATACAGATTCAGTCCTGGCAGAAACACCGCTGGTAGAAAGTGCAGCAGACACCGCATCAGCCGATGCAGCATCAGCAAATCCACTTGAGGAAACTTCGGCTGAAGATATTCCTCAAGTGAGAACCCAAATTGGCGGTGCAGTTTTAGCTGCGGGGACTGCGGCTTGGTCTGCGATGTCTGGCGATCGCATCCAAACCGACAAAATGCAGTCCAACGTAGAAGCTGCCAAATTCGACGTTGGACAAACCGACGAAGTAGAGTCGCTAGCTGCTGTCGATGAAGACCTGAACGACTTGCCTGAAGGCTACGGCGAAAGTCGCATCGTTTTGATGCCACGCGATCCGCAGTGGGCTTATGCTTACTGGGACATCCCTGCTGAGCATAAGGAAGAACTGCGTCAGCAGGGTGGTTCTTACCTAGCGCTACGGCTATACGACGTAACCGACATTGACCTGAATCACCAAAATCCGCACAGCCTCCAGCAGTTTGGCTGCGAAGAGATGGCGCGAGACTGGTACTTGCCGATCCCGGTGAGCGATCGCGACTACCTGGTTGAAATCGGCTACACCACAAACAGCGGCGACTGGCTCATGCTAGCCCGCTCAGCCTCGACGCGCATTCCTCCTATCTACCCCTCCGATTGGTTTGAAGACCAGTTTCTCACTCTCCCCTGGGACGAAGACCTGCGCGGCAAAACCTTCCTGACCCTTATCCCTCCCCCGAAACAAGACGAGTCTACGGGCGAATCTACCCTCTATAACACCCTTTTTGGCCTGGCACAATCAGCCGAATCAATGCGGATTGCAGGCTCCCTGTTTGGCTCTATGCAGCAGGTGCCCCAGCAAGCCATCAGTTCCTACATCTTCCCTTCAGGAGCAGCACTCTGGGCCTTGCCCACCCTATCCGGCGTTGGGATGTCGGGCATCGGGATGTCAGGTGCTGGCTTCCCCGCCTCAATTCCGCCAATTCGCCCGCGCAAGTTCTGGCTAGTTGCCGATGCTGAACTCATCGTCTACGGCGCAACTGAACCCGACGCAACGGTTACAATCGACGGACAGCCCATTCAACTCAACCCAGACGGCACCTTCCGCTTTCAAATGTCTTTCCAGGATGGCATGATTCACTACCCAATCATCGCCGTCGCCGTTGATGGAGAACAAAGCCGCTCAATCCACATGGAATTTGAACGGGAAACCCCAGAACGCCACACCAACACTAAAGACGACGCAACCGACGAATGGCTGGAATAGTATAGCGGCAGCCATATTGATGGCGTTTGCTTCATCCGTCCCTACAGCTTTTCTCGATTCAGCAACCCAATAAAATTACGTTTGGCTTTGTAAGTGGTGCGAAGGTGGGCGATCTATTTCTATTGGTCACACTGCGATCGCGACTCCAGCCGCAGCATCAGCGATCGCACCTTTTTGATAAACTCCACCGCTTCTGCATAGCCACTATTACTCGTCGTCGATCGCCCGCCAGGTTTTGCAGTCGTGCAGGAGTAACAAGTTTAGAGAACAAAGACATCTTGAAAAAGACGTGCTTATAGATGCTTTTCTTCTCGCTCCTAAGCTTCAGCTTGGGAGCGTCATCTCGAAAGCTCCAGCTTCCCTTTAGGGCTGTGCGCGAAAATAAAATCCCAAAATCCCTGCGATGCGTTACGACTAACACCTAACACATCCTACAACTGGGACACTACTTGATTGCACCCCTCTTAGCTTAGACGAAGCTGGAGTTTCTCTGGGCAATTTCCAAGCTCTAGCTTGGGAACCAGGAAGCTGATTATCTAAATCAGCTTGACCGCACGCAGCCCAAAGTACAGCGCGATCGCCAAAGCAAAGGCACCACCATAAAGCAGAATGTAAGCGAGGACTCCAGACATTTAACTTTTCCTTTAAAAGCTTCATAAATCTATTGAACCACTTCCTGGAGTAGAATACAGCGCACGGGGGTTATAGGTTAGCCAATGAAATCTGTGATTACGGTTGAGTTACCGCAGCGGTTCTATGAAGTTGCTGTCGTTTCAGGTGGGCTAGACCAGTTAGGAAACTGGATGCAGCCGCTCAAGCTAGGGCAAAAGGTGCTGCTGGTTTCCAATCCCAGTATCTTTCGCAGATATGGAGAACGGGCGATCGCCTCCTTACAGCAGTCAGGGTTTGAAGTGGCTCAGCACACGATTCCGCCGGGTGAACGCTACAAGACCCTATCTTCGATTCAAAAAATTTACGACACGGCTCTGGCAAATCGGCTGGAGCGCTCCTCTACCCTCGTGGCGCTGGGCGGCGGCGTGGTGGGCGACATGGCAGGCTTTGCGGCGGCAACCTGGCTGAGAGGAATCAACTTTGTGCAGGTTCCCACTTCCTTGCTGGCGATGGTCGATGCCTCGATTGGCGGCAAAACGGGAGTCAACCATCCCCAGAGCAAAAACCTGATCGGCGCATTCCATCAGCCACGCCTGGTCTTGATTGATCCTCAAGTGTTGAACACGTTGCCTGCGCGAGAATTTCGGGCGGGGATGGCAGAAGTCATCAAATACGGCATTATTTGGGATGCCCAGTTGTTTGAGCAGCTAGAGCAAGCCTCCCGGCTAGATCAGCGCTACCTCGACCCAGAGCTATTGCAAACGATTCTGACCCGTTCCTGTGAGGCAAAGGCGCACGTGGTTAGCAAAGACGAGAAAGAAGCAGGGCTGCGGGCAATTCTCAACTATGGTCACACCATCGGTCATGCGGTCGAAAGCCTCACCGGATATCGCCTGGTGAATCACGGAGAGGCAGTGGCGATCGGCATGGTTGCAGCGGGGCAAATTGCCGTGAAGTTAGGGCTGTGGACGCAAGAAGAGAGCGATCGCCAACACGCTCTGATTCAAAAAACTGGACTCCCCACCCAAATTCCCGCTGAGCTAGATGTCGAAGCGATCGCAGCCACCCTGCAAACCGACAAAAAAGTCGAAGCCGGACGAGTGCGTTTCGTCTTACCCACCCAAATTGGCACTGTTAAAGTCACCGATCAGGTTCCGTCAGAGATCGTTCAGCAGGTCTTACGCCAGCTTCAATAAAGGGAGAACTTATGCAATTTTTCCGCGATCGCATCAACGCGATGCAGGGCTACAAGCCCGGAGAACAGCCGCCACCCGGATCAAACATCATCAAGCTCAACACCAATGAGAATCCCTACCCGCCTTCCCCTGCGGCGCTTCAGGTATTGCAAGACCTGAGCGGTGAACTGCTGCGTCGCTACCCTGACCCGACCGCAAAGCCATTTCGAGAAGCAGCCAGTAAAGCGCTGGGCATTCCGGCTAACTGGATTCTTGTGGGCAATGGCAGTGATGACCTGCTGACGATGATTTTGCGGGCTTGCGCGGAACCCGGAAAGCGTGTCGTTTATCCTGCCCCAACTTACGTTTTGTATCGTACCCTGACTCAAATTCAGGATGCTGAGTTTGTCGAACTGCCCTACGGTGAAGAATATCATCTGCCCATAGAGGAACTGATTGCCGCCAACGGAGCCGTTACCTTCATTGCTTCGCCCAACAGCCCGTCTGGAACGCTCGTTCCTAATTCGCTGCTAGAAAAGCTGGCAGCAGGGCTTGCTGGCTTGCTGGTAATCGATGAAGCCTACGTCGATTTTGCTGAATCAGACGCACTGGAGCTAGTCGAAAAGTACGACAACGTGATTGTTCTAAGAACGCTTTCTAAAGGCTATTCTCTGGCAGGTCTGCGGTTAGGATTTGGCATCGCTAACCCCGCTTTACTCGATGGGCTGATGAAGGTGAAAGATAGCTATAACGTCGATGCGATCGCCTGTCTAGTGGGTGCAGCGGCGATCGCCGACCAGTCCCACAAAAACGCCAACGCCGAAAAGGTGAAAGCATCCCGCGCAAAACTGGCAGAAGACCTATCCCAGTTGGGCTTTCAAATTTGGCCCTCTCAGGCAAATTTTTTACTGGTGCGCCCACCCCACGACAACGCCGAAGAGATTTACCTGAAGCTGAAACAGCAGGGCATCTTAGTCCGCTACTTTAGCCAACCTCAACTCCAGGATAAACTGCGGATTACCATTGGCACGGATGCCCAAAATCAAAAGCTGGTGCAGCTACTCAGTTTATAGGATGATGCCAGGTTGGGCAAAGCAAAGCGTGCCCAACCTACGTTTGGTCACCTTGAGAACTAAAAAGTCACAACGGTACGAATTCCTTCTCCTCGATGCATCAGGTCAAAGGCATCGTTGATCTGCTCAATGGGCATGACTTGAGTAATCAAGTCGTCAATATTAATCTTGCCGTCCATGTACCAGTCCACGATTTTGGGTACGTCGGTGCGTCCTCTTGCGCCACCAAAGGCACTGCCTTTCCAGACTCGTCCTGTCACCAGTTGAAATGGGCGAGTGCTAATTTCCTGTCCGGCGGCGGCAACGCCAATGATTACACTTACGCCCCAACCTTTGTGGCAGCATTCTAGCGCCTGCCGCATCACATTCACATTGCCGATACATTCAAAGCTGTAGTCTGCTCCACCTTTGGTGAGATCGACGAGATAAGGAACTAATCCCTCGACTTCTTTGGGGTTAACAAAGTGAGTCATGCCTAACTTTTCTGCCAGGGCGCGTTTTTGGGGATTAATATCGACTCCTACAATCATGTTTGCCCCAACCAGACGTGCCCCTTGAATCACGTTTAAGCCAATGCCGCCCAGTCCAAACACGACTACATTAGCTCCGGGTTCAACTTTGGCAGTGTTGATTACGGCTCCAACACCAGTCGTTACGCCACAGCCGATGTAACAGACTTTATCAAAGGGGGCATCTTCGCGAATTTTGGCGACGGCAATTTCGGGTAGCACAGTGTAGTTTGAAAAGGTAGAAGTTCCCATGTAGTGATGAATCAGGGAGCCATCTTTAGAGAAGCGACTGGTGCCGTCGGGCATGAGTCCTCTTCCCTGAGTGCCGCGAATGGCCTGACACAAGTTTGTTTTTTTGCTGAGGCAATATTCGCAGTTACGACATTCAGGTGTGTAAAGAGGAATCACATGATCGCCAGGTTGAAGAGATTTGACTCCGGCTCCGACTTCAACGACGACTCCTGCGCCTTCGTGTCCTAAGATGGCGGGAAAGAGTCCTTCTGGGTCAGCGCCAGAAAGGGTATAAGCGTCGGTGTGGCAAACTCCAGTGGCTTTGATTTCTACTAGCACCTCTCCGTCTTGCGGGCCTTCAAGTTGAACTGTTTCAATGCTCAGCGGCTTTCCTGCGGCGAGGGCAACTGCGGCTTTGACATCCATAACGCGCTCCTATGATCAGCTATTCTGATTTTCTATAGCTTAATGATTATCCTATGCCTTAATAGCTATGAGAAACCGAGTGTTAGGAGCGCAGAAATTTATGCTTCGACCCCCTTTAAAATCGCCCTGAAGCATTTCACTTCTGATAGCTAAGATCTTGCACCAGTAGCAGGAGGCATTGCATTAACGCCTTGAGATCAATCTCAGGCTCAAAGTTGAAATTCGTTAAAACGAGTTGAAACGGTCTTCTAGCAGGCATTTGAGTCAGTTTCAACTGACTTAAGCTGTTAGCCCAGAATTGATTCCAGGGCGGGTTACTATTGCTATTGCCATGCAACTCATACCGTTTCTATATGAGCTTGCGCCAAATAAAACGATGTGGAACAAGGGGCTTAAGCCCCTTGTTCGGTGCAGCCTCATATTTAATTGGTATCAGCTATGTCCTGAGTTTTTTTTGCAGATAGAAGTAGCATATAAGCAAAGCATGAAAGGTATGAAGGCTTGATTATTTCATGAGGTTATTCTCTCCATGCGGCCTACGGTGTACACCAAGTCCTCTCAGCCCCCTAAATCCCCCATTCTGGGGGACTTTGAGCCACTGGAAATCTCTACCGCACACGGCTCGGAAGTTCCCCAGAATGGGGGGTTGGGGGGCGAAATGCAGAATTTCGAGGTCGAGTATAACTTGTGTGTACACGGTAGCCCCATGCGGCGTATACATACTTTTAGAGTCTGTCTGTGCATAGTTGCTGTTGCTTGTTTGTCGCTATCTCTTAAGAGGTTAAATGCTCAGCCTTCGCCCGTATGCTACGCAGTTTTTGATAATGGTGAGGTGGTGAATTTAGAAGATATGTGTGGAGAAGAAAGTCAGCAAGAGCCTACTCAAGAGCCGAGACTATCTGCCCAGGAGTATTTTGAACTCGGCGTGGAGCAGTACGGCGGCACTTACGAAGAGTCTATAGCCAGTTTTACCAGAGCGATTGAGGCTGACCCCAATAATCATGAATACTATTCGATGAGAGCACAGGCTTATGTTTCAATCGATAATATTCCAGCAGCAACAGCAGATTACGCAAGAGTGGTTGAGATTCTTGAGAGTCAAGGAGCGCAAGGGGGACTGATAGAGCATTTCAGAGGTATGTTAGGCACGATGGAAAATCCCGATGAATAGGGTAAAGGCTTAAAGTGAACCCCTTATTAGCTCGGATAGAGGATTGAAGAGTATTAAGTATAGGATGGAAGAGTATGAGGCAATTAAATTTTTCGTTCAAACGCAAGGTAAGCCTTTTCTGGGCAATGTCTCTCACTTTGTTGTTTATCCTGTGCGGCCCTATGTTCATTAAGTGGTCTGATGATTCCAATGCGGCAGAAAGAGGTGAAAGCGAAGAAGTGCAGCGGATTAAAGCTGAGTCAGATGCGCTCTATCGAAGCGCAAAAGAAAAGTCATATCGGGGTGCCTACCAGGAAGCAGCCGAAGACGTTGAAAAGGCGCTAGAGATTTATCCTGAGAATATCCCAGCAATTTTACACTCCGCAAATCTCAAAGCTTATTCTGGGGATCACTTAGGTGCCATTCGAGCCTGGGAAAGAGCGCAGGAAATTTATCGTAAACTCGGACAGCCAGAAAATGCTGAGCTTTTAGAAACACCAAAGCGCATACATTACCGAGAAATTTTGGAAGGTGAGAACGTTTCTTCAGAAGGTGAATAAGGAGCAGGGTATGAATTTGATGTGGCTCGTAAGGAACTGTTCGTCCTTTCGCTCTCTTGCTTTTCTAGCATTTTCTTTAGGACTTCTGTTTCCCGGTTCTGCTCTTGCAATTAAAAGGGCAGAAGGAAACTGTCCTAGTGGCTATAAGCCTGTTGAAACACGGACTTTGCTTAATTACGGGAGAAATTTAGACCTCACTGATAATGTGACTAGGGTGGATAGATTTCAATTCTTCTCACTCAACCATATTCAGAGGGGGATGACTAGTTCAAGCGCAAGATGGACAACGGGTAGGTCTAGAGGTGCCAGCATATTCTCGGTCGCTACGCTGACTCAAAATCCTAGCCTGGGAAATGGAGAAGAGGAGGAAGATGGAGCAAGGAAGTTTGCATCACCTGCACGAGAACAAGCAACTAGACGGCTAACTAGGCTGTACAGGCAAGTAGCCCCTGATGGTTACGGTGCTGTACAAGTTTATGCGAATAACGCATTAAGTAGAACGCACCGAGTCACCGCAGCTTACGCTCCCGCGTTCTATGATGCAAAAGTTACTAACTCAAACATTAACCCTGGCTCTTCGAGTCATCAAGCTACTGGTTTTATAGATGTTTTAGAAAGGAGTACTGCTAGGTCTGATCTTCGAACCTTTCCGATATTGGCTTACCTGACAATATCTGACACGGGTATGGGTAGCAACTTAAGATCGTCAGTTTCTCTAAATAGAGTCACCCTTTGGCAATCCTTCTTGTGTGAGCTTGATGGGATAGATCGGCCCATAGATTCTGTCGCTCGATTTACTATGTCGCAACCTGTAATCATCAATCCTGATCTAGTGTTGGAGCAAGGTTTTTCTGTGGGTAGATTATCCGTACCGAGACCTGGAACTTTTAGACTCTTTCGGACTGATGACATTAATGGTGAGCCTCCTCCTGGTGGAAGTTAGTAAGAGCCCAGTAATGTCTGATTGTGACTCAACCAAGTTGTGCCGCTTTATGGGACAGTATACTAAGTTCACAACGTCGTGGACGAGTCAGCCTGCCCTCGTTAACGACGTTGAGGCATTTTGTCAAAGGCAGTAGCAATTGCTCTCCATGCCCGTTTAGGTCGAAGCTGATCATCCAATGGCAAGGGGCGTACAGAGCTACCATCAGAGGGCGGTTGGAAGCGGGAAAGCCAGGTGTAGCGATCGCTCAGTCCCCAGGTGAGAACGGCAATCACAGACGGTTCTGCAAGGGCAGCAGTGAGGTAAGCTTCGTATACTTCAGCAACTTGGCGATCGCGAGTGTCAATGTCACGAGGCAGATAGCGATCGGATACATCCAGTTCTGTAACCAACACTTTTAGCCCCATGCTGGCGGCATCCTGAATAAAACTTCTTAATTTATCGGGATTAAAGTCAGTCAGGTCGCCACGCAGATGTGCCTGCAATCCCAGTGCATGAATCGGAACGCCACGAGATTTTAACCTTGAAAGTAATTCCAGGACGGCTGTACGTTTTCGCTCCTCCTGGGAAGTGTCATAGTCTATGCCATAGTCGTTGTAGACCAGCATGGCATCCGGGTCAGCCTGAGCCGCCGCTTCAAAGGCAATATCGATGTAACTTTCTCCCAGTAACTCTAGCCAGGGCGTTCTTCGTAGTCCATTTCGCCGTCCGTGTTCAGGTAAAATCGCCTCATTTACTACATCCCAGGAGTGCAGTTTGCCTGCATAGTGACTCACGACGGTTTGAATGTGAGTTTGCAAAAACTGTTCTGCATTGTCGTCTGTAACGGTGTCTTCAAACCAGTCGGGCAACCCGTTGTGCCACACTAAGGTATGTCCGCGAAACTGCATATCGTGACACTGGGCGAAGTCAAGCAGGCGATCGCCCCGACTAAAATCAAACTGGTCTGGCGCAGGACGCAGAGCTTTCCATTTCAAATCATTTTCGGCAACTAAGATGTTGCATTCTCGCGCGACACAAGCGGCAAAATCTTCATCGGAGTCTAGCTTAGCAGCCATGACGGCCGCTCCATAGAGCAAACCTTTTGCAGTGGCGCGATCGCCCAGAGAGTCCCGTTCATCATCAAAAGAGCGATTCCTGATAGCTGCCAATTCTTGCTCCGATTCATACATCTGTTGAGCGGTGCAGCCATCTTGCTGAGCCGCAAGCCAAGAGCAAGCACCAGCACCTAATGCACCAGCCGCTCCATAGAGAAAAGTTCGTCGTTTAGTCATACTATTGAGTAAGTATCCTTGATTCCACAGGATGTATTAGCGATCGCGTTACGCACCCTAAAATTTAATTTAGTGAAGCTGAACTTTAGACCAGGTATATCTGTTAAACGTTATCGCATAATTACTGTCTGCTGTGCTGCAACAACTTTTCTATTATCAACAGTAGCGCTTAGTCAAAGTTTTACAGATGTTCGTGGACAGTCGCATTTTGAAGTTGAAATATTTGAAAGCGACTCAAACGGAGAATCTTACACACAGATTGATCCAGAATCTTTAGCGAGTTCGGATGATCCTCAGCTTAATGCACTAGAAAACTATGTGAACGGGCTAGAACAAGCTTGTGCTGGTTCTGATAGATGTTCTACTAATGCTGGATTAGCCAGGATGACTCAAGAAATTTGTGATAACCCAGGCGACTGTCCTCACTATCTCCTTGTTGAACCTTATCAAAACTCAGAGCTGGAGAGTTCTGAAGAATAGAGACTTCGGCTGAGAGGCTTTAAACTCTCTAAAGCTTTCTAGATGGCTAATTCTGGGGAAGTTCAAGGAGATGCAAGAAGTTAGCAACCGAGCAAACCAGAAGCTTAAACAGTCAAGGTTTACCACTTTGCAGGACGGTATGTAGGTTCACTACTGAACCGATGACGGCGATCGCCGGAGCCTCAAAACCCGTTTCCTCAATTTGCTGCACAATGGTTTCCAGTGTGCCAATTAACTCTTCTTGTTCAGGACGAGTTCCCCAACGCACCAGGGCGATCGGCGTAATGAGTGGCAAACCTGCTGTGTGAAGCTGTTCAACGATGTAGGGCAAGTTGTGGATGCCCATGTAGATCACAATCGTTTCAGAACCGTGAGCGATCGCCCCCCAGTTCACCGCTGGACGATACTTTCCGGCGGACTCATGCCCTGTCACAAAGGTTACTGAGGAACTGTGTAACCGATGCGTCAAAGGAATCCCCGCATAGGCAGGAGCGGCAATTCCAGAGGTTACACCGGGCACTACTTCTACAGACACGCCCGCTTTAAGCAAATCCTCCATTTCTTCACCACCCCGCCCAAATACGAAGGGATCGCCGCCTTTCAGCCGCACTACGATTGAGTGAATGTGCGCCTTTTCGACGAGAAGTTGGGTAATTTGCTCCTGGATGAGCGAATGTCGGCCGCGCCGCTTGCCTGCGCTGATTTGCTCTGCCTGCGAGCCGATCATTGCCAAAATCGGTGGACTCACCAGTGCATCATAAACTACAACATCGGCACATTCCAGCAGGGTTTTTCCTTTCAGGGTAAAGAGTCCGGGGTCGCCTGGCCCGGCTCCAACGAGGTAGACTTTGCCTGGAGGTTGATGCATGGGAGGGGGAAGAGGAGGATGAGGAAAGGGAAGTCTAGGGAAGTAGCAGTTCTACTGCAATGTCAGCGAGTTCAGCATTAGACCCGATCGGGTTCTCTAAGTAGAGGTGGGTGTGGGGAAATCGCTGGGCAAGGTGAGGAACATATTGGGCGATCGCATCCGTAATGCCTCCGGCAAACAAAAAGTAAGGCAGAATAGCGATCGCCTCATTACCTGTTTCGACCAGCGCGGCGACCTGCGACTCCAGGCTGGGAGGAACAGACCAATAGGCGGGGGTTGCTCCCAGGTGTTGGGCGATCGCCTCTACGGGCTGATTTCCTCCGGGACGGCGGCTGCCGTGAGAGATCAGCACTTTGGCAACTTCTGGCGGTGTTTTGGCTGAGAGGGTAAGCAGGGTTTTGAGCCGAGGATGGCTACCCAGATGGGCGCACAGGCTGAGGTGAATGCTTTCCCCCAGAGCATTTTGGGCGATCGCCAGTTCAGCCGGAATGTCTTCCATCACATGGACACCGGGCAACAAAAACAGCGGCAAAATTTTGACCTGGCTGTAGCCTGCGCTCCGGGCGCGATCGCCAAACCGCTGGATTTGCTGGTGCAGCGGCAAGGGAGCTAGCTCCAGGGCGGCAGTACCTACAAGCGGCGATGATTTCATCACCCGCCGTAACGGATGACGGGGAACCTGTAGTTTGACTTTGCCAAGAGGCAAATGAACCGGGGCAGGTTGCGATTCTTCCATTACAGGAGTTTCAGTGGTCAGGCGATCGCGCACCAGCCGTGCCAATTCTTCTATGGCAACCTGAGGACGGGGATCTCGGCTCCCGTGAGAAACTAATAAGTAGGCAGTAGAAAAATTCAACCGTTTGACTGTTCCAAGCTAGCTGTTCACTCGACACAGAATCGTAACAGGGCTTTGTTACGAAAAATGTCTGATTGATCATACTGTATCGCCAGCGACAGTAACTTCTGTATCACCCGTTTCTAAACCTGCGTCGATATGTTGGAATGGCAATAAATTTGAGCGCGAAGGTTTAATCCCCCCGCGCTAAAACTTACAGCAATTTTCACTTGGATAAACCACAAATCTTGGTAAGGGTGGTTCGCGAACCGCCCCTAGCGTTATGGCTTACCCATCTGAAAATGGCTATAAGTCGCTAAAACGAATCGTTCAAAATTTAGTATTGCTTAAGGGAGGTATGTTTTGGAGCGTGAAACCTTCGGTTTCACGCTCCAAAACAACCCAGATCCAGCAACGTTCAAAATTTAGTTGCTGCCATTTGCCAGCGCAAAGGCTGGGGTAAGGCTATCGTGAGCCAGAAAGTGGTCGAGGTGGAAAGCCCGATCTTCTGTCTCTAGTAGGATTTTTTCGTAGAGGTAGCGGGTAGCGCGATCGCCCAGGCTCTCAGCCTGTCCAGCTTGACGGCGAATCACTTGAATTACCGCTTGCTCAGCCGCCAGATCATGCTCGACCATTTGCCGACAGGAAAAGACCCCGTCTGCTTCAGGAGTGAAGCAGCATAGCTCAGCCAGTTTAGTGAAGCTAGCAGCGGGAACGCCGCCCAGTCCATTCAGCCGTTCGCCAATCTCATGGACGTGATCTTCCACTTCCCCATAGCTCTCCTGAAAAAACTCATGAAGTGAGTAGAACTCAGCCCCTTCAACCACAAAATGATGCTTTTGATATTGCAAGTACAGCGCTTGAAAACTTGACAGGACAATATTTAGCCCTTCGCAAACAGCGGTTGTTACGTGTAGCTCTAACGCAATTGGATTTCCGCGCATCTGCTCAAAGGATTGCAACACCCCTTCAACTGTAGCCATGACCCTATTCCCCCTATCAACTAGTTGATGCTGTTTTTATTCTCTACTCCTCAATGTATCTAGGTTCATTGAAAGCGTCAACGCCACCCTTTTTTCTGTTGGAAATCATTCTCAACACACTGCGTTAATTTCCCTATGCAGGTGTAGCTAGGAAAGCTACAATCCTTTACCTGAAGGCATTTAGGCTACTTAATGATGCAACAAATTCACAGAAAAAATTGTTTACCTTGCACACATTCTGTAAAACTTTTGCTTGATTGTTAAAGCTTACTTTTGCACTATTTCAAACAGGGGTTGCTTTTAGTCTGAAATGATAAGGATTTCGCTACCACCTCCATCCCTCATCCTTTATCCTTCATACCTGATAAATGAACAATCAGAGCGGGAGTTGGCAGATCAGTAAAGATGGCAATGCCGTGTTGCTTTGAGGCGACTTCGGGAGTTTCGCCAGGAGGGAGGTAGTCATAGACGAAGAAGATATCATTCCATCCAGCGGTGAGGCTGGTCATCAGCGGCAGTTTTGAGACGACTCGCTGATAGCCCTGTTCCTGCTCTGCAACAAAGTCGATCGCTCAGGCTTCACATCTAGCATTTTGCTGCTCCTGATGCTCCTCACCTGCTCAGTTTACGGCAAGCTTGAGACAGCGATTAGCAAAAGATTCTTAAAAATACGCAGCATGACGGAGATTCGTTCAGCAATTTGGAAATGCCATGAGAAGCATTTTACAAGAAGATAGAAATATGGAATTAGAAACTTCTTTTAGAGACTGTTTGTAAATAAATTTGAAGAAGCTGAAACAGGCTTCAAGACTTGATCCTCCCTAACCCTCCTTTTTAAGGAGGGAACCGAACCAAAAGCTTGAAGTCCCCCTTTTGAAGGGGGATTTAGGGGGATCTAAATCTTTGTTTACAAACAGTTTTTTTAACCCTGGTCATGTGACCAGGGTTATTTTTTGTCAATTTATTTTTCCAACAGGTTTGTCAACACTCACGTCCGAAAATAGCCAGACTTTATGCTAGCAGGAGCTTTATGCTGTGGTCGTACTGAAGTAAGGGGCGATCGCCATGAGACAAACTACTCAACTCACCATGACTGCTAAGGCATGGTTTTTGCTCATTCTCTTATCTGTATTGTGGGGAGGGTCTTTCTTTTTTATAGAACTCACGCTCAGGGATTTGCAGCCTCTTACGGTGGTATGGGGACGAGTCGTGTTGGCGGCGATCGCCCTCACTGTTTTTGTGTATCTTCAGGGACACCGGATGCCCAGTTCTCCCAAAGTTTGGCGTGAGTTTTTAGTGATGGGTGCTTTGAATAATCTGATTCCCTTCAGCCTGATTAGCTGGGGACAGGTTTACATTGACAGCAGCCTTGCTGCAATTCTCAACGCTACCACGCCTGTATTTGCTGTTGTGCTAGCCCATTTCCTCACTGCTGATGAACGGTTGACCGTTAATCGTATATTGGGAGTTGTTTGTGGCTTCTGTGGCGTAGCAGTTTTAGTGGGTACAGAAGTTCTGGGCGGCTTGCAGCTAGCGGGAATAGGCCAGTTTGCAGTGCTACTAGCTGCCTTTTTCTATGCCTGTGCTGGCATTTATGGAGGGCGGCTACGGCGATTTCCGGCAACCATTGCTGCTGCTGGCATGGTGAGTGGAACCGCTATAATGATGGCTCCACTCGCACTGGCGGTGGAACGACCCTGGACGGCACGCCCTGATTTGACGAGCCTCGGCGCATTGTTAGCACTGGGATTATTTAGTACGGCGATCGCCTACTTGCTCTACTTTCACATTCTGGCGATCGCAGGTACAACAAACCTGCTGTTAGTGACTTTTTTGATTCCCTTAAGTGCGCTACTGCTGGGTGTGTTAGTTCTAGGTGAGCGGCTACAGTGGAATGCTTTTGCGGGCATGGCGCTGATTTTTGTAGGGTTGGCAGCGATTGACGGCAGGCTTATACAGTTTAAGTTAGAACATTCCTGACCTGAAATGCCTGCCCCGCAAACAAGGGGCTTAAGCCCCTTGTCCTAACTTGGGTGATTAACGCTACGCTTTTATCGCCAATCCCAAACTTTAATGGTTTTATCTTTGCTGCCACTCACCAAAGTTCTTCCATTGGGGTCAAAGGTGAGTGCGAGTACCCAGTCTGAGTGACCGTTGAGCGATCGCAACAATTTACCCGTTTGCAAATCCCAGGTTTTGAGAGTGCGATCGGTGCTGCCAGTGGCGATCGCGTTTCCGTCGGGGCTGATAGCGACTGCCAACACGCGGTCTTCGTGACCTTCCAGAGTGTGAAGCACCTGTCCGGTTTGCAAATCCCAGACTTTAGCAGTTTTATCCCAACTGCCGCTAACCAGATGCTTTCCATCGGGGCTAATGGCGATCGCCCGTACCGCGTCCGTGTGTCCCGAAAGGGTGCGGAGCAACTTCCCGTCCTGGAGGTTCCAGAGCTTGATTTTGCCATCATAGCTACAGCTTGCCAGGGTTTTGCCATCGGGACTGATAGCCACTGACCAGATTGAGTCATAGTGTTCGGTTAGGGTTTGGCGCAGTTCCCCAGTTTGCAAATTCCACAGTTTGATCGTGCCGTCATAGCTGCCGCTGGCGAGGGTTTGTCCATCAGGGCTGATAGCGATTGACCAGATTGGGCCGGAATGACCGGAGAGCGTTCTCACTAGCGTTTGAGTTTGCAAATCCCAAATCCGAATGGTTTTGTCACCGCTGCCGCTGGCCAGGTTTTTGCCATCAGGACTGTAGGCGATCGCCCGCACCGCATCCAGGTGAGCGTTTACCGTTTGCAGCAGTTCTCCGGTTGCCAGGTTCCAGAACTTGATGGTTCGGTCAAAACTAGCGCTGGCAAGGGTTTGACCATCGGGGCTGATGGCGACTGCCCAGATGGTATCTGTGTGCCCAGGGAGAGATTGGACAGCCTCAGACTGAGACTCCAGGGCGATCGCTTCGCCCTGGGTCGATACATTAGAAGCTTCCTCAGAGTCAGGGTATCGATTGATCCCCAAGAATGGCGACCACACCGCATAGCTTCCTGCTGCCAGTAGCAGTGCCGCTGTGATTCCTGCTCCAGCTAGCACCAGGGCAAATCGAGACAGCACTCTAACAGGGGGCGTGGGCACGGGTGTCGGACGTGGAGCGCTAATCGCGACCGTTGGCTCTGCCTCGACTAAATTACGAGTTTTGGAAGGTCTGGCCACAATGAGAATGCGATCGCCATTCTGAATCGCGGCTCGAAATGCCTGACCTAGCTCCATCACAGTTGCAAAGCGGTCTGCTGGAGCTTTTTCTAAGCACTTCATCACCACCGCTTCGATCGCCGCAGAAAGATTACCACACCGGGGTTGCTGCCGTAGCGGCACGGGCGGCTTAGTTAAGTGAGCGACTGCCCACTCTACTCCGGTCAAGCGATGCTGGGTTTGATTTTCGGGATCAAAACTGTAGGGGTCAGAGCCAGACAGCATTTCATAAAGAATGATCCCCAGGCTGTAGATATCTGCCCGCTCATCCAGATTCTTCTCCATGCCGTGCTGCTCTGGGGCTGCATAGCGAAACGTTCCCAAAAACATCTCTGTCGCGTGAGTTTGTTCAGGGCGATCGCTGCGAATCTTGGCAATTCCGAAATCCAGGATTTTAACCAGTTCTCCGAGGGTGGTTGTCACCAAGAAAATGTTGTCTGGCTTTAGGTCACGATGCACGACCTTGACCCGCTCAACCCCTCCCTCCTGGCGAAGCTGCACACCCTGATGAGCCAAAAACAATCCAGAACAGACTTGATGAACAATGTTGGCAGCTCTGTGAACGGGCAGTCGTTTTTCTCGCCGCAAAAGCTGCCCCAGTGTTTGCCCGTGCAGATACTCCATTACATAAAATGGATTTCCCTCTGCCGTTACCCCATAGTCCATCACCTGAACGATATGATCGCTTCTGAGTGCCGCAATCACTGAGACTTCTTGCTCGAACCGCTTTCTTAGCTCTCCTACAGCAAGCCGCTCGCTTAGGATTTTTAGCGCAACCTGCTGTCCCAACAGCGCATCTGTCGCCAAAAACACATCTCCCATACCGCCATTGCTGATCAGTTCGGTTAGGAGATAGCGCTGGCGATCGCCAATTGAGTAACCCAGTCGAATGTCAAGCGGTTGAGAAGGGGGCATTCCAGGAACTCTTTCTAAGCTTTAGGAATCTAATCTGTAGAAGTTAAAAACGGAATCAGTAAATTTGCAAAACGATAAGCGTTTAAACCTGCAAAACAGCAGCGAATTAGTAGAATAGTGGGCGCTAGGTTGGAAAGGCTGACAGCTAGAGAAAAACTAAAGTACTCAAAGACAGGAAACTACAGCAATCGTCAGAGAACTTTCGTGAATTCAATCCAATTTGGCTTTTAATCTAGGCACAAAAAACTTGATTCCGAAATGATCTGGATTAATTCGCCATTCTACTAAGTCATTCAAGTAGAAGGAATAAAATCCGTAGCTTTTAATAACTGATTGTCATCTTCTATTAAATCCAACTAAATTTATCAGCCATGCTAATCAGCCCTCTTTCAGTAGCTTCACACTTCTTTTACAGTTTTGCCATATCCTATCCGGGAAAGTACTGAAAGGGTATAGATTCTTACGCTAATACCAATTAAATATGAGGCTGCACCGAACAAGGGGCTTAAGCCCCTTGTTCCACATCGTTTCATTTGGCGCAAGCTCATATAGAAACGGTATAACCTACTTTCTCTTACTCTCATGTAGAGCAGAGCAGTTTAGCGACGATCCTCGATTTAAAGGGAAAAAACTCTGAAAGCCGAACTCTTAGCAGGTCTACAGCTAATCGAATGGTTTTCAACGAGCAAACTTAAGCGGCGCAAATATGCAAGGTGCCTATCTACACACTGCTGAGCTAACTGGCGCAGATTTAAGCAATGCCACACTCACTGAATCGGACTTGAGTGCCGCAATTCTGTCTCGCAAACAGTAAATTAGAGCGCAGAGGCTTACCTTGCGCTCTTTTTTTCATAACAGACTTTTTCTGACCTTTGATCTCACTTATTCTGACCGACAAAACGAGTGAGTTTTTTTATGCTGAATGAGTGTTGAAAATACACAACTTTGGATGACTTCTCACCTCACACAACTCAGGTCTGATCATGATTCACCATATTTCAATCGCAGTTAACAATCCGCTGCACGTCGCTCAAGTTCTGGCAGAACTGTGGCAGGGAGAAGTTGCTCCTTTCCCTACTCATGAGGGTAGCTATATGGTGCTGCCGTTGGATATGCATGGAACGCTGATTGAACTCCTGCCACGAGGAACTGAACTGGTTCCAGGAAGGGGAAACGAAGCAGCCCAATTTGAGAGCAACCCGAATCCGTCTGCTTACACGGCAACTCATGCTGCGATTTCTATTCCGGTGAGTGAAGATGAGATTCGAGCGATCGCCCAGCGTGAGGGTTGGCGCGTGGTGCGTTGCGATCGTGAGGGCTATTTTGAGGTAATTGAGCTTTGGATAGAAAACCAACTGCTGATCGAACTGCTGCCGCCTGCGATCGCCCCTCGATATCTCTCATTTATGCATCCTCAAGCATTGAAGTCCTTTCTAGCAAATGCGGCGATCGCAAACAAAGAACCAGCTTAAATCGGTTAGTGAAGATATAGAGATAAATATACCTCCTACCAATTCTTTGTGAAGTTGCACTGAACAAAGGGCTTAAACCCCTTGTTCCACAATCGTAACGCCCACGCGAACAAGGGGCTTAAGCCCCTTGTTCCATAGGGTTCATTCTGTGCAGGCTCAAATTGAATTGGTATCAGAGCTTACTGAGGTTATTGCAAAACCACTGTTACAGCTTTTCAAACTGAGCTAACGATCTACTCAAAGGCTGTCTTCCCTGAACCAGGATTGAACCCCTCAACTCATCTTACGAAGCGTTGCCCCACTGCAATATCGTCTAGCAACGGTTCATTCGGAGTTAATTCTTAGAATATGTCCTCCTACCGCAGACATCGAGCGCTGCAAGAACTCTATTTCTCTGCTTGCTTTGATGTATCCAGTTTGTCCACCAATTATTCACCAGAAAGTGCAGGAAACAAAAGCTCGTGGCACACTCCCCCTCATTTCGCAAACTTATTCAGCTCTTGCAAGCGGCTCGTTCGCAGTCTCCTAAGACTGAACTCACACAATCATCTCTCTCTACGAAACCAAACTGGTCACGGCGGCGATTTTTGAAATATTCTGCCCTGGTAGGAGGAGCCACGATTGCCACCACTGCGATCGCTGAAATTCCTCGTCTACAGGCAGTTTGGGGCTATGGCACACCTAAAGTAGCGGTCATTGGAAGTGGACTTGCCGGACTCAACGCTGCCTATCATTTGAAAAAATTGGGTATTACCGCCACCGTTTATGAAGCAAAGCCTTATGTTGGCGGACGCATTCAGTCTCGAAGTGTAGTGGGTAGTAATTTGATCAATGATTTGGGTGGCAGTTTTGTCAACACCGATCACGCAGATATTCTGGCACTAGCGGATGAATTTGAGCTGGAACTGTTTAACCGAGTCGAAGCTGCTAATCAAGTCACCTTTCCTGAAAACGCTTACTACTTTGATGGTAGAACCGTTGCTGAGTCCGAATTGCTCGACCTTTTGCGTCCTCTGGCTGACCAGTTGGTGAGTGATGCGGCCCTGCTTGAGCAGGATTTTGATACCTACGCACCACAGTTCGATCAGTTCTCTGCTGCTGATTATCTTGATCAGCACAGCGACAAAATTTTGGTTCCCTACGTTCGCACACTGATAGAAAACACCCTGCGAACAGAATACGGAGTCGAGCCGAGGGACTCCTCTGCCCTACAATTGCTCTTTACCGCGCTGTTAGTGGATGAAGATGCAGTTAATCTAATTCACAGTGATGAAGTTTACTACATCAAAGGAGGCAGTGGAAAACTGACCGAAAGCTTGGCTGCTGCTCTTCCCGGACAAATTCGCGTTAACTTGCCTTTGTCCAAAATTCAGTCTCAGAATGGGGGTTTCCGACTCACCTTTAGTGATGGATTAGTCACCGAAGCAGATTATGTCATTCTTGCGTTGCCCTTTACAGCGCTGCGCCGAGTTGATATTCAGGTTGACTTACCCGACACCTTAACCCGTTTTATTCGAGAGGTAAATCCGGGCACGAACGAGAAGTTGTTTGCCGGATTTGAGCAGCGAGTTTGGTTCCAAGATCAGGGATTTGTCAATGAAGCCTGGACAGACTTTGGTTATTCTCAGGTTTGGGAAGAAACTCAGCGACAACCAGCACAATCAAAAGGCTCTCTCACCTTCTTTATGGGCGGAGATGAAGTACATCAGGCAAAAGATAACACCACCCGTCAGGGGCAGAGATTCGTCAACCAGTTAGAACAGGTTGTATCCGGCGCAAAATCTGCTTCAACTGGACAGTTTTATCGTACTAACTGGGCAGAAGACCCATACATTGGAGGCGGCTACACCAACTTCCAACCGGGACAATATACGGAATTTGGTGAGTTTTTGTACATTGAGTCGGATGACCCAGAGGAAAGGCAGGATGTGTTTGTCGGCAATTTAGTATTTGCCGGAGAACACATGAGTGATGAATTTTGTGGCTATATGAATGGCGCTGCACAAACGGGTCGCCTTGCTGCTGAGGTTGTCACAAGCCTGTTGCAGCAATCCTATTTCTATCAAGCCTTAACGTGACTTACAGCCATTTTTGAATGGGTAAGCCGCAGCGTAGGGGCGGTTCGCGAACCGCCCCTACCAGGTTTTGTGGTGTATCCAAGTGGAAATTGCTGTAGGGCCGTGTTTGAGAAAACCCCTACAGCTAAACCTCAACGTGACCTATCCCTATTGCCCCATTGAAATGTCAAACAATAACGAGGTTTATATGATTACTAGTGCAATCGAGGTCTGCCAAGTTTTCGTTAAAAACACCAGATTCAACTGGGTTCGGCAACTGTTAGGCAACCAGCTACGACATTCGACCGATCTTCAAGTCAACTGGAAAATCGATCATCGGGGCAGATCGTATTTGGAAATTTACGATCCGACGACAGCAACACGAAACCATTTTGACTCTGAAGAAGCAGCTCGAATTTGGCTGGAAAAGCGTCACCACATCTAACACACAGATGTATAGCAAAAGGATGAGGGATGAGGGATGAGGGATGAGTTGCAATCTGGGCTAGAAACAGCATTGGAAATCCAGCCTTGTCTTAATCATCTCTTCAACTGCTGTAGTTCAGCAAAACTCACATGATCTTGTCAATCTACGGAGGGTAATTCAATGATGAAATATGAACAGCCCTGGATTCAGGGATTGAAGTTTGCGTTGGCGATTGTGATAGTTTTTGGGATTCTTTTTCGTCTGGTTAACCTTGACCAAAAACCCTATTGGCATGATGAAACCTACACATCGTTGCGAATTTCGGGGTTCAAGATTGAAGAAGTGATGCAGCTTTTTGATGGGCAAATCATTGATGTGGAAGCATTGCGTCCCTATCAACAGGTTTCTCCTGAGAACGGGGCGATCGCCACCATTCAACGTTTAGCCGAAGAAGATTCCCAGCATCCGCCGCTGTACTTTGTGACGGTAAGAGCCTGGGCAAAGCTGTTTGGCAGTTCTATTTTGTCGCTGCGAGGTTTGTCTGCACTGTTTAGCATCCTGTCACTGCCAATGATGTACTGGCTCTGTGTAGAACTGTTTTCCCTACCGCTAGTCGGCTGGATGGCAATGGCGCTGATGGCAACTGCGCCGATTTACATTCGCTATGCACAGGAAGCAAGACCTTACAGCCTGTGGATTTTGCTGATTCTCACGACTTGTGTTGCGCTGTCACGGGCAATGCGGCAAAAGTCAGCAACCAGTTGGGGAATTTATGCGATCGCCATGATTGCAGCCCTCTACTGTCACCTATTTTCTGCACTGGTGTTAATTGCACATGGGCTATACGTTTTAACCATGCAGCGATTTCGGTTAACGAAGGGGGCGATCGCCTACTTGACCAGTGCAGCCATTGCCACACTCAGTTTTCTTCCCTGGCTGCGAATTATGTGGATCAGTCGAGAGCGACTCATTCTCACAACTAACTGGGCAAAAGTGCCCTTACCCCTTCCAGAACTGGTAAAAAGCTGGAGCCTGAATCTCTGTCACGCTTTTATCTCTGTCCAATCTTCTTCCCTAAACATCCCACTGATCGGTCTGACCGCAGCTATCTTACTGCTGGTTGCGAGTGCAGTCTACTATCTTCAACGTTGCACCAGGCAAGTTTGGGTACTGCTCTTTGCGCTGATGGGCATTACTCTTGCCACATTCCTGCTGCCTGATTTGATTGCAGCAGGTCGGCGTTCTGCGGTCGATCGCTACTTCCTGATTTGCTACTTAGGAATTCATCTTACCGTTGCTTATCTGCTCACATCGCAAATTGTCCGCAATACCGCAAATTCTGCTCGACTGCGACTGTGGCAACTCATTACAGTAGTGCTACTCTCCGGCAGCATTCTCTCAAATGCAGTCACCGTGCAGGCAGCTACCTGGTGGGGTTGGTCAGAATTTGACGTAGAAGTTGCTGAGAGAATTAACCATTTCCAGCATCCGCTCGTTATCTCTGATATGCCCTTTGGCGGAATCATGCCGATCGCCCATCGGCTTCAACCTAATACAAAACTGTTGCTCCTCACCGAAGCCACTGTGAACCAGGTGCAGGTTCCCAAACAGGAGTTCGGCGATGTGTTTGTTTACAATCCGAGCGATCGCCTCTATCTCACCCTCACCCAGCAAGGTAACTTACTAGAGCAAATCTACTACTTCAAAGACAACTCCCTAACCATCTCGCTTTACCACCTTGCTCCAGCCCCTCGCCCCCAACCCCTATCGACCAGTAATTCTACACAAACCTAAAGCTATGAAAAAGTGGAGTCTTCAATTTCAATTGAATCTGCGTCTGTCCAGATGCCGCCGCCCTGATGTTGAGCGGTATTGTTGGCGATCGCTGTGCCACGAATTGCAACTTTGCCACCAGACCCTCCAACCCGAACACCGCCTGCTTTAGAGTCGTTGTAAATTCCTCCTCTGATGACAGAATTGCCCTGAATGATGCTATTTTCTATCAGCGCCTCATCATCCCCATACAGCCAGAGGAATAAGCCGCCGCTCCCCCTTGAGCTACCTTTGTTGTTTCTAAGAATGCTATTTTCAATTTTGACAAAGCCATTACCCGGATCATAGGCTGGTTCGCCTCCGCCTTCCCCTTGAGCGGCGATCGCCACACTAAAAAATACCTTTATTCAAGGAATTAAGCTTACTGATATAGCTATAGCAATCCTAAAGCAGTTGTAAGACAATCGCCCAAAATTAAAAGGGGCTTAAGCCCCTTGTTAACAGATGAGTACATACAATCCTATCGACCTAAGCAACATTCGATAAGAAGGACTCATTACTAAGTTGGTGGCTGGTTTGTTGGACAGGATGTCTATCAACACATTGGGTAACATTAATGTCAGCATTTTGCGTAAAGATAACCTTTAGACTGCACATCTTACCCGTTAGCGGCAGTAGCACCTGGCCATTTGTGAGGTTCAAATCAAACTGTTTAGTTTCACCCCCATTGTTAATCTCAAGCAAGGCGGGTAGCCCTTCATATCTGCCATTTACGGTAATTTGATGGGCAGACACCCGCAGTTCACGAGTAGAGCGAGTTGACAGTAAAAACGAAGCAAAATGCAGCGATGAGGCATTAAAAACCGTGCCAGCAGAAGTTTGTAGGTGAATTGCACCTCTGGCGTAGCTTAAACAAACCTGAGCGGCGAGAGGTCGGCCATTAGAGGTAAGGGCAAACGTGCTTTGTCGGTCTGCTCGTGTATCTTGCCGCAGTTCTAATACCGTTCTAGCAGTAAAAATGCCCTGACGAATCAGCACCAGTGGGATAGCCAACATCAACAAACTTACGGGGGCACCTAGCAGGAAACCTGTAGGATATTGCCAGATCACCATTCCATGCACAAGTAAGCTGGCTAATAGGGGGACTGTGAGAACTCCCAGATAAGCATCTTCAGAGCGAATCGAGCTGTTTTGAGCAGCGCGGGCGATCGCCCCCACAATCAATCCATTGATCACAGCCAACACCAGTGTAACTCCAACTCCTGCCCAACTGCCGAGTTTGGCAATCGCCACCGGAATGGCTAACACTCCCTCTCCAAGCGTTTCAAGTAGAGTGAGCGTCAGCACAATCCAGAGAAAAGGTAACGTTTCTAACCGAGCAATCAAAGCTGTCCAATGTGAGCGAAATAAGTTGTTCATAGGTTTACACAGCAGAGTGAGTGGGGCTGTTTAGACAGTGAGTTGGAGGCTTAAATCTGGTTGCTGGTAATGGGTTACTGGGTTGAAACTGAGAACCGATTACCAGTAACCAATGACCCATAATTAATGACAATCATCCCTGGTTAAATTGATGTGCCACAATTGTTCCAGGAATTCAACTTGCTTTCGCAGTGTGGAGGCACGATGCCTTTTGCGAAAGATGCCCCCTAGCACAATTAGGAGCGGCAGGACGAGCATGGAGGTTCCGAGAACGCTGCCATGCAGATCAAGTTGCCCAGTGGGATTAGGCTGAGAATTAGCAGATACTTCCTGATAGCGTGAGGGGCGGTGCATTTGTTTTGCTCCTTAATCAGTTGGGACGTTGAGAGCAAGGAAACGGGGCAAGCGACACCAAAACAAGCTTTGTCTGTAGCCTGCCCTAGTTCAAGTCTAGAGTGGGTTAGGCGATCGCAGGTTTCCAGGACATATCGCCATCGGTGGAGCCACCGCGACGAATCGCACTTAGACGGTAAGCAACACCACGATATGTTAATTCTTGGGTAATCTGAGGCATTGCTGGATAGGGGCGAATCTGATAGCTGATGCCGCGATAGTAACCTGTCATTTCACGATCAATAATGAGACCCGCAGCAGACAAACTGTAGGTTGCACCGCGATAAGTGAGTGTCATGATAGTTCTCCTGAATATACTTGGTGAGTTGGGGCATTGCTAAGCCAAGAAGCTAGCAGAAGTTTTATCTTCGAGGGTTAGCTGAAGGAATGTTTGATTCAAGCTGTCCTCGAAGTTGAATCTAGTGTGGCTTTCCAGCCCGGATTCAACAATCCAGGTTTGGGCTTTTAAGCGATAACTTAAGCAGTTTGCTCAAGAAAATGGCGATCGCCCTATTTCTCCTGGCTTTCCAGTCTTAGAGTCCGCAGCCTAAACAAAATCCGTTAACTTAAGTCAGGAAGAATTTTGCTTATCTCAGAACCAGGCTCACCCCATTGTGTGATTTCACCTAGACCCGGTTTGTGTAGAAGTCAGTAAAGCCTATTTACTTTTATGAAGTCTATTTTTATGTAGATATAGCGATCCTAGATGATTCGTGAAAGTGCCCGCCCTGAGGGCGGGCACTTTCACGAATCATCTTTTTAACCAATCAAAGAAGATTGCTATAGACAGTCCGCAAAAACTAGCAAAGTTGCGTAGATCCTGAAGAAAAGCCAACTTCTGCTGAAAATGGTAAATACTTAGTGTAAATACTGATGTAAGTGTGCCTAACTCCACCGTACCACCATGATGCAGACTGGGCAGCCAAAACGTAAGCGTAGACGTGGCGTGATCCTCACGCCGAAGGGGTTGGAGCGATTTCAGCAGGCAAAATCTGATGCAGAATTTGAGGAAAACGCCGGACATCGATACACGCTGGAGGCGCTGAGTGAACGCACGGGCTTAGCTGTCGATACACTGATGAAAATGCTGGCTTGTGAAGCAGGCGTAGATAAACAGACTCTAAAGGTAGGATTTAGAGCATTTAAGCTGACGCTAGAGGCAAGTGACTATTTCCACCCAGACGCTCAGGAAGGGGAGTCTGAAGGCTCAGAGAGCGAAGAATTAGGGCTACAGATACCCGATGTACCGGGAGGGCAAGTGCCTTTGGAATCAGCTTTTTACATTGAGCGGGCGGTCATCGAAGCTGAATGTTATAAAGCGGTTTTGCAACCGGGTGGACTGATTCGCATCAAAGCGCCTCGACGCATGGGGAAAACATCATTGATGAGCAGAATTTTGCGTCAGGCGGCTCAGCAAGACTGCCAAACGGTATCGCTCAGCTTTCAACTAGCAGATAAGGATATCTTTTGCGATCTTGATCCGTTTTTGCAATGGTTTTGTGCCAATGTAGGACTGGGGTTACAGATTCCTAAGCGACTGAATGAATATTGGGACGATTTGTTTGGCAGTAAGATTAGCTGCAAGATTTATTTTGAGCAATATCTGTTACCTCAAACCGTACAGCCGTTGGTTCTAGCGCTGGATGATGTCGATCGCCTGTTTGAGTATCCTGATCTGGCAGATGAGTTTTTTGGACTGTTGCGAACCTGGCACGAGGAAGCCAAGAATCGTGACATCTGGAAGCAGTTGCGACTGGTGGTAGCCCACTCAACGGAAGTCTATATTCCATTAAATGTAAACTCATCTCCATTTAATGTAGGCTTACCCATTGAGCTTAAAGCGTTTACAGGGCAACAGGTTCAGGATTTAGCAGAGCGACACGGACTGCACTGGACAGAAGAACAAACGGGTCTTTTGATGAATTTGGTAGGCGGCTTTCCTTATTTAATTCAGGTTGCGCTCTATCACATTTGGCATCAGGATGTCACGTTAGAGCAGGTGTTACAGCCGTCTGCGATCGCCACTGGCATTTACGGCGATCACCTTCAGCGACAACTCTGGTATCTCCAACAGCATCCAGAGTTAGCGATTGCTTTTGCTCAGGTAGTTGCAGCAACAAAACCAGTCGAGTTGAGCCTGGTTCAGGCGTTTCAGTTACAAAGCTTAGGTTTGGTGCATCTTCAAGGGAATCAGGCTGTTCCAAGCTGTGCGCTTTATGCCGAATACTTTCGCGATCGCCTCACGGAGAAGGTTCCTACATGAGATTGCGTTCATCATCGCTGCGATCGATTCTGATCGTTCCTTTTGTGCTACAGCTAGCCGGAGCAATCGGGCTAGTTGGATATTTATCCTTTCGCAACGGACAGGAGACAGTACAAGACCTGTCCTCTCAGCTTCGTCATGAAATTACTGCCCGAATTGAGCAACAGCTTCAGTCCTATGTAGACATTCCTCACTCACTGAATCGGGTTAACGCCAGCGCTCTAGTAGAGGGGGATATCAACATTCTTCAGGCTGAAGGATTTAATCAACTGTGGGAACAAGCCAAAATTTATCCCAACACTAATCTAATTTACTGTGCCAGTGAACAAGATGGTTCATTATTAGGAGTCGGCCGAAATGAGGACGATCGCTCTCTGCGACTGATCACTTACAGCCAGCAAACAGGGCATTTGGGGCATTATTACAACTTGAATAGCGTGGGCGATCGCACCGTCTTACAGGGTGTTGGAAACAACAAATATGATGCCCGTGTACGTCCCTGGTACAGAGTCGCTAAAGCACGGGGAGATGCTTCCTGGAGCGAAATTTATCTGGACTTTGATACCCAATTGCCTACCATCACCGCCAGTTCTCCCGTTTACGATCGCAGCAATCAACTGATTGGAGTCTGTGCCACCGACTTTATTTTGCCTGCTGAAATGAGTGCTTTTTTGCAAACTTTGAGTGTAGGTCGATCGGGAGAAACCTTCATCATGGAGCGTTCTGGCACTCTCGTTGCCACCTCCACTCAAGAAACACTGATAGAAGAGCAAGGAGACGAGGTAAAATATCGCCTTGCGACCGAGAGTACCGATTCGCTCATTCGCGGCACCGCCACCTACTTACAGGAGCGTTTTCAGGACTTCAACGCCATTCAGCAGGCAGAGCAGCTTAACTACAAGCTAGACGGACGGCAGCAGTTAGTGCAGGTCTTGCCCTTTCAGGATGGGCGCGGCATCGATTGGCTGATTGTAGTTGTCGTTCCCGAAGCCGATTTCATGGGCGAAATTCAAGAAAATACTCGCGCCACTTTTATCCTTTACGTCCTCTCACTCATCACGGCAATTGGCGTTGGCATCCTGACTGCCCGCTGGGTGACAAAACCGATTCTGCGCCTCAACGCCGCCGCTAAAGATATTGCTAAAGGCGACTGGAGTAAACCCGTTGAAATTAATCGCACGGATGAGTTAGGTGAGTTGGCTCAGTCCTTTAACCAGATGGCAAGCCAGCTTCAAGATTCTTTTGTCGCCCTGGAGACGCGCAACTCAGACTTACAGAAAACGAAAGATGAGTTAGCCAACGCCAACGAGCAGCTTGAAGCCGTCCTCAATGCCGTTCCCGGAGCGATTTCCTGGATTGCTTCAGATGGGATCTATTTGGGCATCAATTCTTACCTGGCTCAAAGCTTACACCTTGCACCTGAAGCAATTATTGGCAACCCGATTGGAGTCGTTGGCAACAGTCCTAACTACATCACTTTTATACAGGACTTTCTGAACGGTTCCACCAGTGCCGTTTCAGAGGAAATTCCAATTCAGGTAAATGGTGAGGAACGCTATTACTTGTTTGCCGCCCAGAAATATCAGCAGGGAGCAGCAATTGTCGTTGTTGGCATTGATATTACCGAACGGCAGCGGGCCCAGGAAGAGTTGAGGCAAGCACAGCAAACAAACCAGGCGATCGTCAGTGCCATTCCTGACTTACTCATGCGAATTCACAGTGATGGCACCTATCTAGGAATTGTTCCTGGTAAAACGACTCGAACACTTAAAGAAGATGGCTTTCATGTCGGCGTAAACATCCATGACCTGATGCCCCGCAACATTGCCCAGGAGCGAATGCACTACGTTCAACAAGCCCTGACAACAGGAGAACTGCAAGTTTATGAATATGAACTGGAATTGGAAGAAGACTATCACTATGAAGAGGCACGACTGATTCCCCTTAACCCAAACGAAGTACTGGTCATTGTTCGGGATATGACCCAGCGCAAGCAGTCTGAGTGGGCGCTTCAGCAGAGTGAGGCAAACAATCGAGCTTTGATTGCAGCCATGCCAGATTTGCTGATTCGGGTCAGTCGGGATGGCACCTACCGCGATATTCAGGGTAGAAATCGACTGGCAATTCACGGCAGCGATCAGTTTCAGATTGGAACAACTGTTTATGAATCACTGCCGCCTGTGGAAGCGCAGCGGCGGATGCACTATATCCAAAGAACGCTGCAAACTGGGGCAATGCAGGTCTACGAACAGCAGTTGTCGATTGACGGACATTTGCAGTATGAGGAAGTGCGAATGGTCGTTACGGGTCAGGATGAGGTGTTAATGATTATTCGTAACATCACAGAGCAAAAACGGGCAGAAGCAGCGCTCCAGATTGCGGAGGAAAACTATCGGGGCATTTTTGAGAATGCGCTGGAAGGCATTTACCAGTCCACACCACACGGCATCTTTATTCGCGTTAACCCTGCAATGGCAAGGATGTATGGCTACATTTCACCTGATGAAATGATTGTTAGCGTGACTAATATTGAACAGCAACTTTATGTTGATCCGGTGGGGCGGCAGGCGTTTCGGCAGCAAATGGCGGACACCGGAGAAGTGAAAAATAGGGTATATCAAAGCTATCGCAAGGATGGCAGCATCATTTGGGTAGAAGAAAATGCACGGGCGGTGCGAAACGAGGACGGTCACTTACTCTATTACGAAGGCATTATTGAAGACATCACCGACCAGAAGCGGCAAAAGGAAATTCTGGAAGAAAAGGTAATTGAACGAACGCAGGAGCTATCTGAAACGCTGCAAATTCTTAAGGCAACACAAGCTGAGTTAATGATTGAAAATGCACTACTCAGGAGTGCGGAGGACGCAGTTACTTACGATTATCAGGTAGGCGGCAGTTTACCGTTAGATGCCCCGACTTATGTAGTGCGACAGGGCGATCGCTACCTCTACGCCGGACTCAAGCGCGGTGAGTTTTGCTATGTGTTTAATGCTCGTCAAATGGGTAAATCCAGCCTGCGAGTGCAGATCATGCGCCGCTTGCAGGCGGAGGGCTTTGCCTGTGCAGCCATTGATATTTCCGAGATTGGCAATCGCCGACTCACCGCTGAGCAGTGGTACGCGGGATTCATCTATTCTCTTGCCAGCAACTTTAATTTATTGGATCGGGTGAATATTCGGGACTGGTGGCGCGATCGCAGCTTCCTATCCCCTGTCCAGCGTTTAGGAGAATTCTTCCACGACATCCTACTGACCCACATTCCCGAAAAAATTGTCATTTTCATCGATGAAATCGACAGTGTAATTAACCTCGACTTTGAGATCGATGACTTTTTTGTCTTGCTCCGCGCCTGCTATAACAAACGCGCCGACCATGCCAACTATGGGCGACTCACGTTTGCTCTATTTGGCGTTGCCACCCCTTCACAACTGACTCATGACAAGAGCCGCACCCCGTTCAATATCGGTCAAGCAATTCTGCTCAAAGACTTTCAGCTTCACGAAGCGCAACCCCTACTGCAAGGCTTAGCAGAAAAAGTAAAAAATCCACAGGCCGTTCTGCGAGAAGTAATTGGCTGGACCAATGGACAACCGTTCTTAACTCAAAAAGTTTGTCGGCTAATTCGCAACTCTCAATCCGAAATTCCTATAAATCAAGAAGCTGCCTGGATCGAAGAGTTAGTACAAACTCACATTATCGAAAACTGGGAATTTAATGACGAGCCTGAGCATCTGAGAACCATTCGCGATCGCCTCCTCAAAGACAACCTCCGCGCCATTGAACTGCTCACTCTCTACCAAAAAGTTTGGCATCAAGCAGAAATTCCCGAAGCAGACACCCCGGAACAAACAGAACTTCTGCTATCTGGACTCGTGATCAAACACCACGATCGTCTCACCGTTCACAATCGCATCTACCAGCTTATTTTTGACTCCAACTGGATTAACAAAACTCTGGTATCTCAGAGGCTATATTAGTCCCACGCGCTCGCGCTTTTCTCTACTTCAATAAGTTCTCAACTTCTTCATCTGTAAATCCAAACTGCCTAAAAATCCGCAGCACATAGGCGGGAGACATTTCCTTAGCTCCCATATCAATTGGAACTACTCGTATTCTGTCTTCAAAAACACGAGTGTAGAGACCGTGATCGCCTTTGCCCTCTCGATAAAAGGTACAGCCTGCTTTTTCCAAAAGTCTAATTAGCTGTTTTGGCTTCAAAGAAGGAATATTCTTAGGCATAAACCGCCCGAAGTTCGTAAACTTCTGATGTTGGTTCCTTTGACTCTACCGTCAAAAACTCATGCAACTCTTTAATAGGAACCGGGGCACAATAAATATCAGCTGTAGATTGATGGATTTCCTGAACTGACTCAATTGCCTGCTTCAGTTTTGAAATTGCGTTATCCTGCGTTTCACCCTGCCCCACAATTCCATTTTCTAGACACAGGGCAACCCAATATTCTCCACTTCGGCGCAGAATAACGGTGTAAAAATCCATTGTGATACTTTACTCAAATAATCTCATCTTATATTTTAGGGCAGGTTTGACTACTCAGCCGAACAACGTGCATAGGGTTTGAGGAATGGGACACCTGGATGAAGGATTTGGTGTTTAGATTAGAGGTAATGGAAAATGGGGATACCATCTGCAAATTACCTGCCACCCATTACTCATTACCAAACTGCTTCATTGAAGCTGCAACAGGTCAGGGAGAAGCTAGCTTATGTCACTCGCCAAAGTTCGGTTGTGGACTGTTGATGAGTATCATCGCATAATTGAGGCCGGGATCTTAACTGAGGGCGATCGCGTTGAGCTATTGGAAGGGCAAATTGTCGAGATGAATCCTCAATTGCCGCCCCATGCTGCAACTACGCAACGAGCCTTTCGTTACCTGGATCGGCTGCTAGAAGATGTTGCTTATGTAAGAATGCAGCTTCCAATCACTTTGAGTCCCAAATCGGAGCCGGAGCCAGATATTGCTGTGGTGCGGATTGATTCAAATGAGTATGGCGATCGCCACCCAACCCCTGCCGACATTTTTTTGATCGTTGAAGTAGCAGATTCTACCCTGCTGAATGACCGTCGGCAAAAGGCACTCATCTACTCTAAAGACGGAGTCTTGGACTATTGGATTTTGGATGTAAATGCTCGGCAAGTATACGTTTTCCGAGAGCCGACTCAAGCTGGCTATCGGCAAGAAACGACGCTTCCTGCAAATACGATGCTGACTCCAGTTGCATTTTCTGATAGGGACATTCCCCTCACCCAACTTTTCCTACAAAATGCTTTTTAACATCAACTCGACAAACGCGCCATTTCAACCGTACGACGTGTGAGTCTGAAATGGCACTATCGAATTTATAGCTGTAGTCAGCTAGGTTAGGACATGGACATTTTGGTGGGGATGGGCAAGATGCCCATCCCACCGGGTAAGACACCCGCCCCACAAGTTATTTAATCCGCAATCCTTAGAGACTATTTGTCAATAAATTTGAAGAAGCTGAAACAGGCTTCAAGACTTGATCCTCCCTAACCCTCCTTAAAAAGGAGGGAACCGAACCAAAAGCTTGAAGTCCCCCTTTTGAAGGGGGATTTAGGGGGATCTAAATCTTTGTTTACAGACAGTTTCTTAGTGCCGTTCATCCTGGGGGTAGTGCAATTCTAAAAATTCCTCAAGTTCGTGCAAGCTGGGCAGTGAAGTTTGCGCTCCAGCTTTGGTGACAGAGAGGGCGGCGACTGCGGCTCCCCAGGCAATAGCTTTTTGAATGGAGAAATCTTGGGCGAGAGCAGCAGCTAAGCCCCCGTTAAAGGCATCTCCGGCGGCAACAGTATCCACCACTTCCACTGGGAAAGCCGGAATTGAAAAAGTTTCGGCTGCGGTCTGGCAGAGTGCGCCCTGTTTGCCGAGCTTGACGATCGCCGTCCCTACTCCTCGCTGCCGCAAAATCGAGGCTGCTTTTGCCGCTGTTTCCACGTCCTCTACCTCAAAACCCACTAGCTGACTAGCTTCTACCTGATTTGGTGTGATTACGTCTACTAGCGGGTAAAGGTCTGTGGGTAAGTTATCCTGGGCTGGAGCCGGATCGAGAATCACAGTGATACCTGCGGCTTTTGCAACCTGGGCTGCGGCTATTACTGCATTCAGCGGAATTTCTAGCTGAAGTAGCAACACTTTCGCGGCTGACAAAACTGGCTTTAACCGCTCTACATCGGTTTGATCAACCCGTCCATTTGCACCTGGAACGATAATGATGTGGTTTTCGCCAGCGTCATCAACCGCAATTACCGCAACGCCGGAAGTTGTGGATTGATCCACTAGCAGGCGATCGCACCCCACACCCGCCGTTTCTAAACTTGCGATCAGGTCTTGACCAAAGCGATCGCCGCCCACCCGTCCCACCAGTTGAGTCGATACAGCCAGCCGAGCAACCGCAACCGCCTGGTTTGCGCCTTTGCCACCAGGAATGGTGTCAAACTGGTGTCCTGTCAGCGTCTCTCCGGGAACAGGTAGACGAGGCACACGCGCCACCAGATCCATATTAACGCTGCCAAACACAACAACTGCCATGCGACCTCCATGAGTTGGGGATGAGGGACGAAGGATATTTGCCTGTCTTTATCCTTCGTCCTTCTCTCACCTTTCCTGTTGGCTGGCTACAGCATTTTTTCTAAAAACTGGCAGGCGCGATCGCTTTTAGGATTGGTAAAAAACTCACTGGGCGGTGAATCTTCTACCAGTCGTCCCTCATCTAAAAAGAGAATGCGATCGGCGACCTCACGGGCAAAGCCCATTTCGTGAGTCACGATCGCCATTGTGATACCCGTGTTGGCAAGAGACTTAATGACCTCCAATACCTCTTTCACCATTTCGGGGTCAAGTGCAGAGGTCGGTTCGTCAAACAGCATCACTTCCGGTTCCATTGCCAGGGCACGGGCGATCGCCACTCGCTGCTTTTGACCGCCAGACAGCTTTGATGGATACACATTCGCCTTCTCCGACAGCCCTACCTTAGACAGCAGATCCATTGCAATCTTGTGAGCATCTCCTTTCGAGATTTTTTTAACCTTCATAGGTGCATAGGTAATGTTTTCCAACACTGTTTTATGCGGAAACAGATGGAAGTGTTGAAATACCATACCGACGTGTTGACGCACTCTGAGAATATCAGTTTTGGGCAGCGTGATGTCTTTTCCGTCTACATACACCCTGCCGCGAGTCGGCACCTCCAGCAAATTCATGCAGCGGAGCAAAGTGGATTTGCCTGACCCAGAAGGGCCAATAATGGCAACCACTTCGCCCTTTTTAATCTCGGTTGAAATGTCTTTCAAGACATTCAATTCCCCAAAAGATTTGCAAAGAAACTCAACTCTAATCACTGCGCCTCATCCTCATTTCTAACTTTTGTGCTGCCCAAGTCAATGCCATCACCATGACGTAATAAATCAGTCCGACGAAAAGCAACGGTTCAAAGTAAATAAACAGTTCGGCTGCCACAATCACACCCCGTCGCATCAAATCTAGTGCGCCAATTGTAGACACCAGAGCAGAGTCCTTTAACAAGGCAATGCTCTCATTCACCAGGGCAGGCAAAATGTTTTTAAAGGCTTGTGGCAAAATGATATCCCACATCATTTGGCGATAGGGAACCCCCAAAGACAGAGAAGCTTCTCGCTGCCCTTTGTCCACTGCCATGATGCCGCCCCTAATGGTTTCTGAACTGTAGGCGGCAGAATTGAGCGCAAAGGTAATGACACCCGCTTCAATGGGCTTAATTGCATATCCTGTAATCTGAGGGGTGGCAAAGTAGATGAGCGATAGCTGCAAAATTAATGGAGTACCCCTAAAAATAGACGTATAGGCTCCTGCAAACCAAGTGAGTGGTTTGATGTTTGAAATTTTAAGCAAAGATAAAAGAGTGCCCAGAGTAAACCCAAACAGGGCTGACAACAGGGTAAATATGAGCGTTACCCTGATTCCTTGCAGAATATAAGGAATCGAGGGCAAAATTTTCGTGAAATCTAAATCCATGCCCGAATGATTGCCTTTTGGGGAGTTTTACAATGCAGCGTTGAAATAATGAGAATTTGATAACAAAGGGCTTAAGCCCTTTGTTATCACTTTTAAGAATACAGGGCAGGAGAAGGTTGAGTTGGTATAGGAAGTTCCCTTCTGAGCGGGAACGCAATCAAATGGTGGCGATCGCCCCTTCTCCAACAAAACAGCATCTCAGCTAGGAGGAGCAGCTTCTGGCTCAGCAGGAGCAGCTTCTGGCTCAGCAGGAGCAGCCTCTGGTGATTCCGTTGCTTCGGCTTCTGGTTGCTCTGGAAGTGCCTGACCAAACCACTTCTCAACCAGGCTTTCTAACTCTCCGTTTTCCTTCATCTCGGAAATCACCCGATCGAACTCACTCACCAACTCTGAACCCTTAGGAAAGGCAACGGCTGAACCCGCTTCCTCAGTATTTGGAATGGTATTAAACTCTAAATCAGGGTTGTTTTCGACATAGCCCTTAGCAACAGTATCTTCAACGATCGCCGCATCAATTCGTCCGGCTTTAAGTTCCTGAATGATTTCGTTAATTCGGTTTAGAGGAACGACATTTGCTCCTTCAATTTCACTCGCGGCTTCTTCCTGAATGGTGCCAAGCTGAACGCCAACCTGTAAGCCCGATAAGCTTGTCGTATCGGTCAGGTTGCTGCCTGAGGAAGCCACGATCGTATTTTTAGCTTCGTAATAAATTTGAGAGAAATCAACGTTTTGTTTGCGCTCTTCGGTGGGGGTCATGCCTGCCATGACAAAATCAGCCCGGTCAGCCTGCAATGCTGGGATTAGACCGTTGAAGTCAATGTTGGTAATTTCCAACCCATAGCCCAACTCATTCGTGATGTAGTTGGCAATATCTACATCAAAGCCTTGAATCTCTTGCTGTCCGCTGGTTGTATCAATAAATTCGTAAGGGGGATAGTCTGCTGAAGTTGCCATCACTAACGTTTCACCACCGCCGCCTGCCTCCGGTGAAGCGGCTGAATCACCAGGCGCTTCCCCTTGAGAATTGCAGCCAGTAACAATGGCAATTGTTAAAACTGCGGTTAGCAGAACAGTAAACAAAAATTTGAGTCTTTTTACCATGATTATTTGCTCGATTGCTATTGCTGAATCTGAAGTTTAACGCTGAGTCCTGATGTATCGTGCAGTAGCGTTCATACAAATTTAGTATTTCACAATACAAAATTCAGTTAGCCCAATACTTCTCAAATCAAAAGATTTCTTTAAGTTTCAACGCTTTAAAGACTGTTTGTGATGTTTTTAACGCAGTTTTAGAAATAGCAGTAGCAGTTCTACGGAGCTTTCAAGGTGAGTTATAGTTTTGCCAAACGCTCAGTTAGCAGTTGGTAGAACTTTTTATCATCGGCAGTTTGAGCAACTTTAACGTTTGGCGATCGCCCGCTACTGTTCCACACATCTACTACTGTCCGTCCGACAGTGAGTTCACTCATCGTCTCAATTTCTACATAGCAATCGCGGTAAGTAAACAGATCGGGCTGCAACAGATAGGCAACCACACAGGGGTCATGCAACGGCCCGCCCGTCATCTCAAACCGTTCAGCATCGCGACTGCTGTAATGCCCCAGTAAGTTGGCGGCAGCCGTACCGACAGGAGTGGCGATCGCCCGAATTCTCTCCAACCGCTCTGGCGTAGTGAGAACCTGATGAGTCACATCCAAACTAAACAGCGTTAGCTTAATGCCGCTGGTAAACACTACGTGTGCCGCATGGGGATCAACATACAGGTTAAACTCAGCCGAAGCGGTGACGTTACCCTGAGAAATCGCGCCTCCCATCATCACAACTTCTGGAATTTTGACGGCAATGCGGGGTTCCTTGATCAGGGCGATCGCCAGATTCGTCAGCGGGCCAAGCGTAGCAACAGTAATTTCGCCCGACGAACCCATCAAAGCTTCAATTAAAAAATCAACTCCATGCTGCGGTTGAAGCGGCATCTGCGGTTCGGGCAAATCTACGCCCTCCAGGCCTGTTTTGCCGTGAACTTCCTCAGCAGTAGTAAGCGATCGCATGATCGGACGAGAACAACCTGCATACACCGGAATCTGCGTTTGTCCTGCCAGTTCACAAATTTTGCGGGCATTCTTCTCAGTTAGAGAAAGCGGCACGTTTCCGGCAACGGTTGTGATTCCTAACAGGTTCAATTCGGGAGCAGCAAAGGTAAGTAGGAGGGCGATCGCATCATCCACTCCCGGATCGCAGTCAATAATGATGGATTTTGCTGCCATAGAATCTTCTCTGTAAACGTATTACTTCCATAAATGTATTATCTGTAGTTGAATGGCACTGAAATAAGCAAAAATGCAGCGTTCAGATCTGCGACTTCTTCGAGAAGTCGCAGATCTGAACGCCTTAAGAGACTGTTTGCAAATAAATTTGAAGAAGCTGAAACAGGCTTCAGGACTTGATCCTCCCTAACCCTCCTTAAAAAGGAGGGAACCGAACCAAAAGCTTGAAGTCCCCCTTTTGAAGGGGGATTTAGGGGGATCTAAATCTTGTTTACAAACAGTTTCTAAGTCAGCGCTATTGATCTGTAGTTAATCGTAGGACGGTCAAAGGGATCTGCCTGCGAGCATCCTACGAGATCTATTCAGCAGCAGGGCGGAATGACGGAGCAGCAGGGCAGAATGACAGAGCAGCAGTGCTTTAATTTACTTCCATCACTCTCATACCCGATTGTACGCTAGCGTAGAATTACGATGTGATTCCTACTGGTATTCTGCTACCTCTAAAATGGTGTTCCTACGGCTTCCAAAACGGTTAATTGTTCTTAGCTTCACGACGCTGCTGCCTCTGTCATCCTGCGCCAACAGTCCGTTAGGAGAAACGCTACAGCGATCTCTGGCGGCTGATCCCCAGCTAGAGGAAAATCCGGTTTTGTTTGGCGACACGGCTACCCCAGTAGAAAGCAATCCCGATGAAGTAACTGAACTGCCCGCCAACTTCCCCGCAGAGATCCCCCGCTATCCGGGTGCTGAATTGGTCGAAGTGACTCAGCCCAATGGCGATGATCCTGGTCAACGGGTGCAGACACGCTGGCAGACTGCCGACTCTATTGAGCAGGTGCGCCAGTTTTATCAGGAATCGTTTGAATCAGACAACTGGAACCTGGATCAGTCAGCGGAAGAAGCGATCGCCGCAGTGCGAGACGGTTTACAGGTGACGGTTGCACCCGCTAATCTGGCAGCGCCGACGACTGAAACCCCGACCGAATTTACGCTGCAATACAGTTTCACAGGCGATGCAGTTGCTTCTGGTTCGTCAGACAACTCAGACAATCTAAATGACCCAGACAATCTAAATGACCCAGACAATCTGAATAATGCTTCAGGCAATGCCAATGAAACTGCGGCTGTCCCGCAGCCTGGTGATCCTGACTTCATTGGTCCAGTGATGCCACCCGATTTTGGCGCTGAGGCAAATACTGAAACCGCTGCCCGTCCGACTTCCCAGCGCTTTAGCGATATTGATCAGGCTCCTGAAGAGTTGCGCCAGTACATTGCAGATTTAGTGGAGTTGGGCGTTTTTGCCGATCAGACCAGTAATCAAGCTGACAGTAGTGAATTTAAGCCCAACCAGGAAATTACCCGACGGGAATATGCGCGTTGGCTGGTGGCGACCAATAACTTGATTTATGGCGATCGCCCCGCCAGTCGCATTCGTCTTGGCAGCGGCAGTTCTCAGCCCGCCTTTCAAGATGTGCCGCGCAGCGATCCCGACTTTGCCGCAATTCAAGGACTGGCAGAGGCGGGGCTAATCCCCAGCCCGCTTTCCGGCGACTCCACTACCGTCACCTTTCGCCCAGACGCTCCGCTTACCCGCGAAAACCTGATCCTCTGGAAACTTCCAATCGACACTCGCCAAACCCTGCCCAATGCCTCACTAGAAGCAGTGCAGCAAACCTGGGGCTTTCAGGACGCAGCTCGAATTGATCCCAAAGCGCTACGGGCAGTTTTGGCAGACTTCCAGAATGGCGACCTGTCTAACATTCGTCGTGCTTTTGGCTACACCACGCTATTTCAACCCAAAAAGACCGTAACTCGCGCCGAAGCTACCGCTGTCCTCTGGTATTTTGGTATTCAAGGCGAAGGAGTGTCTGTTAGGGATGCACTTCAGACGGAGCAGCAGCCTGAACAGCAGACTCAGCCCTCTAGCCCGTCCCGTCAATCTGGTTCACCATCCAGATAACCTATACCTAATCCCTATGTACAGGCTAAAACAGCATTGTCTAGCAGCAGGGGTGGCTCTTTTGCCACTTCTATTTCCGATCGCCGCGAAAGCAGCCACGTTCAGCCAGGTTTATGTGTTTGGCGACAGTCTCTCTGACACGGGCAACGTGTACAGACGAACCCTTCGCCTTTATCCGCGATCGCCCTACTTTAGAGGGCGCTTTTCCAACGGACCAATTTGGGCTGAATATGTCACCCAGCAGTTGGAGTTAGAACTCGATCGCGACAATAACTTTGCCTACGGCGGCACCACCAGCGGCGAAGGCGATACAGTTTCGATTCCACTGCTAGAATTTCCTGGACTGCAAAAGCAGGTAAGAAATTTTGTTGACGACAATCCGGTTGCTGATCCCACCGCGCTCTATCTCGTCTGGTCAGGCGCAAACGACTATTTAAGTGGCAACATCACAGACCCCAGAATTCCATCCAGCAACCTATCCAAAGCTGTAGAAACCCTCGCCCAGGCAGGCGCACGAACAATTATGGTGGGCAATTTGCCGGATTTGGGCCGCTTGCCCTCTACCCGCCTAGCGGCTGAGTCTGCCGAGTTAGATCGTTTAAGCAGGCAGCATAATGTGTATCTGGGAAGATTCTTACGGCGGCTAGACCGCACACTCGACCCGCAGGTAAATCTGCTGACGCTGAATGTGGACGGGCTATTTGACCAGGCACGGGCCAATCCTGCTAAGCTCGGCTTCACAAATGTCATTGGCTCCTGCCTTGCAGTACCCTCCTGCCGCTCAACGCCAAGTTTGCAGAATCAATTTCTGTTTTGGGATGACATTCACCCAACCACCGCCGGACATCGCCAAATTGCCAAGCTGGCGCTAAATCTGCTGGCTGAGCCGTCTCGTGAAGTGCAGCCCCAGCCTCGGACTGCCATTGCAGATCGCTCCATTCAAGATTCTACTCAACCCCCTCAATCCAAGCATCAAGCTGCATTAGTCAGCGTACCTGAGCCGACTCCGGTAGCAGGGCTGTTCACCATCACTATTTTGGCAATGGGGCTACGGCTGCGGCGCAGCGTTTTACGGCGACCCAATTTTGTTCCTTCCTCCAAATTATCGCCCCGTTAACAAGGGGCTTAAGCCCCTTGCTCCTCAGCAGAATGCATAAGTTCTGTTCCCATAAAGGCGATATCAGCCCCGATGTAACAACCTGTGAACCGCAATCAGCCGATCCCCACGATTCCCTACAATGAGAGTAAAGGTTCCGTTGAGTAGTTCGGCGAAATATGCCCACAACTGTTGCTGATGTCATGAGCCGCGATCCCATCGTGGTGAAGCCCCAAACGCCGCTTAAAGAAGCCATTCACCTGATCGCCGAAAAGCGAGTTAGTGGATTGCCAGTCGTAGACGATCAGGGCAAATTGGTTGGGATCATTTCAGAAACCGACCTGATGTGGCAGGAAACGGGAGCCACTCCCCCACCCTACATCATGGTTTTAGACAGCGTGATTTATCTGGAAAACCCCGCCCGCTACGAGCAGGAACTTCACAAAGCACTGGGGCAAACCGTCGCCGAAGTTATGACCAAAGAAGCGATCACGACTAAGCCTGACCAGCCCTTGCGCGAAGCAGCCCAGTTGATGCATGACCGCGATGTGCGTCGGTTGCCAGTGGTTGATCCCGCTGGTAAGGTGGTCGGCATTTTGACTCGCGGCGACATTGTGCGCTTTATGGCAGCAAATCAGGATTAGTGGAGAGTTTGATGAGTATTACCCCTGAGTCGGTTAAACAACTCCTGAGTTCCGAGGATTTTGGCGAACGGTTAAGCGCTGTAAATCAGATGCGACAGCTTGATCCGGCGATCGCCTTTGATCTCATTCAGGTCGCGGCTCAAGACACGAGCGCTCGTGTGCGCTACGCCGCCATCAGCCAAATTTCTAGTTTGGGCAAGCAAGATCTAGAAACGGCTTTAACCCTGTTGCGCGATCGCCTGCTCAACGATACAGAACCAGATGTCCAGGCTGCCGCCGCCGACTCCTTAGGGGCGCTAAAACTCACCGCTGCGTTTGAAGACTTACAGCAGCTTTACCACAGCACTTCTGAATGGCTGGTTAAATTCAGCATCATTGCCGCTCTTGGCGAATTGGGAGACAGTCGCTCCTTTGAGCTATTAGAAACCGCACTGAACGCAGACAATGAACTGGTTAAAACAGCGGCGATCGGGTCCCTGGGCGAACTGGGAGACAGCCGCGCCCTGCCACTGCTAATTCCCTTCGCCTCTAACCCCGATTGGCAAATTCGCTACCGACTTGTGCAAGCCCTGAGTCATTTTGATGCTCCAGAAGCAACAGCAGCCCTTCAAAATCTTGCTCAGGATGAAATGCAGCCCGTTGCTCAAGAAGCAGAAACGCATCTTAGTCGGTAATTTCGTATCGGCAGCGTGTTATTTCACCCAGGGTTTGTATTCAAAACAACAAACTTGAAGAGTCGGTGAACTGCCACATACTGCTAGTGACAAACCTCTGGTAAATGTGAGTACATGAAAACGTAGCTCACGTATATTCACCTAGCAATCAGGTTCAGCTTCTATCTAACCCAGTCTCCCTACTTAAGTAGGATCTGTATTTACCTCACTCCATCTACCAACGGCGAGAATTGTCTTTCAGCTTTCAGGGCAAGTACCGCTACTGAATACGGAGGGTTTGGGTCTGATTGATCGGCTGATTCAGCTATACGTAGCTGCACTAGGGAGTGCGGCCTACCTGTCAGCAATCTGACAACCTACTCAAATTTCTACTGAATTTTAAGGAAGACAGCGATGAAGCTTCGTGGATATCTTTTTGCAGCCGCTACAGCCGCCACTGCCGTAGCAGGACTAACAGGTGCCGCTCAGGCTGCTACTTTTGGCAACAGCGGTATCTCTTTTGATGACGATACTACTGTAAACTTTACCTTCAAGGAATCTAACGGCAGATTTCGGTCGGATCTGGGTGTTCAAGAAGCAGGTGTACCTAGCAGCTTCAAAACTCTGTTTAGTGAGGAAGCTCCTGGCTATGACACTCCTCGTGCTGGCGACTGGGCTGGAAGCTGCGGTGTTACAGTGCTAAACTGCAACACCTCCTTCAAGTTTGAAGCAGGTAAGACCTATACCTTCGTGTTGACCAGAAACCCCGGCACCAACGGTGTGAGTGCTAATCGGGTTTTCTCCACCAACTCGCTCAACAGCAACAACTACAAGCAGGCTGATTTCACGGGTGATGTGTTTGCTGGCGGTGCCACCATCGCCTTCGAGGACATCGGTGGAAATCCAAATGCGTCTGTTTGTAATGACAAGGGCAGTAATCCTAAGGCAGATTGTGACTTTAACGACTTTATGTTTACTGCTGAGGCTGAAGCCACTGAATCTGTGCCTGAACCCGCAACGCTTGCGGGTCTGGGCGCAGTAGCGGCTGGTTTTGTGGTGTCTCGTCGTCGCCGCAAAACCGCTTGAGTTGCTGAGGGTAACGTTCTTTAAATAACTTGCATGAGTAGGTAGCGTAGCTTGCTGCGCTACCATTCATTGCCGCAGACAAGATTTAAAGCAGGAAAGGTAGAGAGCGATCGCCTTCACCTCCCTTCATCTCCACAATTTCCCTAATCACTCCTAGTACTGACAAATCACTAGCAATACAGCCTTCCCTATCGCTTCAGTTCATCAAGGGTTTGTATTCAAAACGACAAACTTGAAGAATCGGTAAACAAAGTTACCACGCCGATGACAATCTTGCGGAGAGTGTGAGTAGATAAGAACATAGACCAGTACATTCACTTAGCCTCCGAGTTCACTAAAAGTACTAAACAGCCAACCGTTTAACAACTTTGTATTTGCCCGATCGCATCTACCTTTGATAACAGAAACCTGGACTTCAAGTTATAGAAGCGACTGTTGATACGGTTAGAACACGGAAAAGCTTCGGTCTATTGTTTGAGACGGTTCAAGTAATGCCCATCCGCCCCGTGCAGTATTGCTTGACACTCACAGTTCAACCATTCACCCAATTTCTACTCCGACTTAAGGAAAACAACAATGAAGCTTCGTGGATATCTTTTTGCCGCAGCTACCGCTATCACTGCCGCAGTTGGTTTGACCGCTCCCGCCCAAGCAGCAAGCTTGTTCAACACGGGCGGGCCAATTTCATTCGACAAAGACACCAGAGTAGAATTTAAATTTCATGCCTCTCACGGTGCATTCCAATCTACTCTCTCTGTCTACGACGAAAACCGGAATCCGCTTGAAGTCCTATTTACAGAAACGATTCCACGTGACCCTCTGCCAGGTCAGAACCCCCAATATAACAAGGTAGATTCCATCGGTACCTGTGGAATCACTGTAAATCCCACGCCTTGCGTCACTGCGTACCGCTTCCTGGCTGGCGTTCAATACTATCTAGGGTTGAAATCTGAAGAAACCACCACTATCGTTTTCTCGGATGATCCGGTTGGAGGTGCCACCCCAGGCGGCTTTAAGTTCGTTGCAGATGTTCCTTCTGTTTCCTATCCAACTCGATACGCACCGCCCACTGGCGCTAACTTCAAGTCTTTGGTGCTTCAAGATGGCGAAACCGCAATCTTTGTGAATGATCCTTCCACCGTTGACGTAGATGCAAACGATTTTATTGTAACGGCTAAGTCTGTACCAGAGCCAGCAACCCTGGCAGGTCTGGGAGTCGTAGCGGCTGGACTAGTCGCTTCTCGCCGTCGCAAGTCAGATCAAACAGCTTAATTCAGCAACGTGACTAACAGTTTAAATTTTGAGCTAGCTAGAAGGATATTACAAACCTCCTGGTCTTAGTCTCACAGGGCAGCGAACTGACTTTTGAGACTAAAAATCTCAAACATTAGGAGAGTTCATCATGTCTTTGACGGGAGTTGGAACCGTAGGGGTGTTCCAACTCCCATTTCTTATGTCCTCTTCGGGCGATATAGGCTTCAAGATAGATATGTTAGTATTTAAGATATATGGACTAAACTTTAGTAGATATTACTAGGGTTAGCTGTGAAATCTGTTGTTATAGTTTGCTCTAACAATGGCTATTTGGGTTAGTGCAGTATTCAAGTCAGGCTATCCCATAGCTGATCTGTAGAGCAGTTTAGATGTTGTGTCTGAAAGCCTCCAGAACCGAGTATGCTGCTGCACAAGCTCAGGAACTGTTTGCTCTATTCCCCTGAAACTGCGAGGTTTTTTTCGTGATTGCTATCTCACTGCGCCCGACCGGACGCAAGTGGGGCACAGTTAGTTTCGCCTCCACGCTTCACCTCTGTCCCGTTTTGGATCTGCTCATGACAGATGTTCCGGCTCGATGGCGAGCGGAAGTCAGGCTTGGGTTACAAGAAGCTCTTGTTAATGCTGCTAAGCACGGCAATAAGTTAGATCCAAACAAAACGGTTTTAGTCGAGTTTTATATCCTTGAGAATGAGTACTGGTGGGTCATCTCAGATCAGGGATCTGGCTTTTCTCCTGCTTGTTCTTGTGCAGTTGACCGTACAGATGCTCAGGATGTCCACCAGGTTGGTGAGTGTGGCAGAGGGCTATACATTCTTCATCAGGTTTTTGACCAGGTTCACTGGAATCAGCAGGGCACGGAATTAAGGCTTTGTAAGCAAATTAAGAGTCGTTCTAAGCTTCCCCTGGTGCATTAGCTTTTGACTGATGCCAAGTTGTTAGAGCTAGCCGATGAATTTCTCGCCAGGGTATAGCGTGTTTTTGGGCTAAAGTTGCACAGTCGTCATATTCTGGCTGAACGTTGGCGATCGCTCCATCGTCCTCCCAGGCTACCTTCACCCTAATTGCCCCTAAACCTGTCTGCACGGTTTGAATCTCTCGCCGCAATATTCTGCGTTGCTGTGCCGTGTGACGAATTCCTAATGTCGTAGTTTCCCGAAAAATCACGGCTTCACAGTCCTGTACTCGTTCTGGATGGCAGATCACGGTTAGCAAAATGCCAGGGCGTGACTTTTTCATTCCGATCGCCTGGGTAAAGACATCCACTGCACCCGCTGCAAATAGTGCATCAAAGCTATAGCCGATCGCCTGAGGATTTAGGTCGTCGATTTGCGTTTCTAAAACGGCGATGGGCTGATGAGAAGGATGAGGGATGAGGGATGAGGGATGAATGGGGTGGTTGAACGGAGGGTTGGAAGGGGAAGTCCGTGATGCTTCAGGAGAGGGTTTGGAGAGTGAACGTATTGTTGCTTGTTCAGCTTCGTGCCCTGATTCTTCACCGAGCCAGAGGCGCAGAATGTTAGGGATGGGTAGGTTGCGGGAGCCTGCACCGAGTCCGACTTTTTGTAGCGTCATGGCGGGGGGAGCGCCAAACTGGACGGCAAGAGTGGTGGCGATCGCCGCTCCAGTAGGTGTCACCAGTTCTCGCTCAATACCGTTGCTATAGATGGGCACCTGACGCGTTTCCCATAGCTTTAGAACTGCGGGAGCAGGAACAGGCAGTCGCCCGTGAGCAGCTCGAATCGTGCCGCCGCCTGTGGGTAAGGCTGAACAATAAAGCTGGTCGATGCCCAGCCAGTCCAAGCCCAGACAGGTGCCCACAATGTCGGCGATCGCATCGGTTGCTCCAACTTCATGAAAATGCACCTGATTGGCAGGAATGCCATGTACTGCACCTTCAGCTTCTGCTAGTTGACGAAAGACGGCTAGGCTCCAAGCTTCTGCCTTTGCTGGCAAGCCCGCTGCTTGGATCATGGCTTCGATTTCGGGCAAATGCCGAGTAGCGTGAGTGTGGTTGGTGGGAGTGTCTAAGGGGCGATCGCCATGACCGTGAGCATTATGACCGTGAGCATTATAACTGCGGCTATCTTGGGCGAGGTCTGACGATATTATGGAGAGGCGAGTACGATCAAACGTTGGAGTGAGATCGACCCCTGCTTCCGGGTCAGGTTGCAGAGGAGCGATCGCTGCTGCTAGCTCAACGTGAACCTTGGTTGCCCGCTGTCCATTGCGATGAACCTGCTCTGACCAAAGGTGGTATTCCTCAGAAATGCCCAGAAGCTTGAGTTTGTCAGCCAGATAGTCTAGTGGAACGCCCGCATCTACCAACGCGCCCAAACACATATCTCCGGCAAGACCCGTTGGGCACTCCAAATACGCTAGCTTCTTCATAGTTTCAAAATAAGTCAGTGGATACGATTGAAGACCGGGAGACTTCAAGGAGAAAAATTTCAGGCAACGCAGCGGTTTGCAGTTAAAAGTTTCTAGAGAGAATTATGGCAACGGTTTACACAATCCATCCGGATACGCCCCAACTGCGTCGGATAGAGAAAATTATGGATGCTTTACGAGATGGGGCAGTGTTGCTATACCCAACGGATACAGTCTACGCCATCGGGTGTGATCTCAATGTTAAGTCGGCAGTAGAGCGAGTACGACAGATTAAGCAACTGTCCAGTGATAAGCCGTTGACCTTCCTTTGCTCTTCTCTGTCTGACATTGCTAGCTATGCCCATGTTACAGATTCGGCTTACCGCATTCTTAAGCGCCTAATTCCTGGTCCCTATACCTTTTTGCTGCCCGCAACAAAGCTAGTTCCTCGCCTGGTGATGAACCCAAAGCGCAAAACGACGGGCATCCGCGTACCTGACAATGCGATTTGTCAGGCTTTGCTCCAATCTCTAGGCAATCCCATTATTTCGACTTCTGCACCAACTGCCTGCCACAAGGCTAACACCCAGATTTCTAAGGCAGAATTGTTTGACCAACTTGATGGGCTAGTGGACGTGATGATTGAGGACAGCGAACCCGTCGGCTACCAGGTTTCTACCATGCTGGATTTGACCGGGACAGAACCCGTCATCATCCGTCGAGGGTTGGGATGGGAAGCAGCGGCGGCGTGGGCTGTAGAGGCAAGTCAGAAACCAGTTAATTGATTGTCCTACGCAGACGCAGGATTGGAAGATTTTGTTGCCGAATAAAAATATTCGGCAAGTTTTGCTGTAGGGCTGATTCCTCAAGGGTTTGATAGGGAATTTAGGATGTAAAGAGGAGCGATCGCCCCTCCCATTTCCCTGAGTACAAAAAGCTACTTCAAAGGCTATTTAAAAGAGTGACACACGACTGTCACAGTAAACTGGCATATCCCCATAAAGTCAAAGTGTAGTCAGTTAGGACGGCGTAACTCAAAACACTCCCTTGTCCCTAATTTTCTACACTTATTAACGTGCATCACCGAAGGTCAAGCCATGAATGTCGAACCTGTGAATTCTGCTGGCTCCTTTAGCCAGAATGAAGGCGATGCCCTCCCCGCAGGGCTGCAACCTGATGATCAGTCCATTGCTTCCGTTGAATCTGTAAACGACGAGTCTACCGCCCCCGATTCTCAAGTCCAACCCGGATCGCAAACCATCAGGCTAGTGCAACTACTGTTAACCGAACTTCAAGCAGAAATTCACACTTTATCGGCAGGCGCTGAGGCAGTTGCGACCCGCATTGCAACTGAAGTTGAGCGAATTTGTGCAAAAAGCGATCGCATCCAAAACTCCGGTCAAATTCAATCCTGGCAGAACACCCTGGCTCGCCATCGACTGCAAAAGTGCGTTGAATACTATCGGCTAGGTTCTCGACGCGGCAGGGTTGATTTACACAGTCATCTCAGTGCAATTGTCTATCGCCATGTCGCGACCAGTCGAGCGCAGCTAGGGTTTCAGGGTCGCTACAACTTGATTGAGGATTTCTTACAGGGCTTTTACATTGAGGTGCTAAAAGCCTTTCGGCGAGAAAACCAGCTTGCTGAAGACTACAGCCCCCGCACACGGCTAGAGCTAGCAGAATACATGGCCTTTACAGAACAGTATGCCAAACGCCGGATCACGCTTCCCGGTCGGCGAAATCAGCAGCTAGTGGTGCTGCGGGCACAGGGCTTTTCTCGCCGTCAACCACCAGAAACCGCACTTGACATCGAAATGGCGGTTGAGTCCGCTAAAGGCGAAGAAGCCGAAGCATACAGCCGCGCTCCGGTGGTGCAGCAGGTGCGGGAACAGATGGTTGCCGATGCGACTGATCCTTCAGAGTCAGTGTTGCGCGATCGCGTCGTCAGCGAGTTGGTGCAATACCTGGAATCGCAGGGCCAGTCTGACTGCATTGATTACTTAACGTTAAAGCTGCAAGACCTCTCTGCCCCTGAAATTGACTCGATTTTGGGGTTGTCTGCTCGTCAGAGGGACTACTTACAGCAGCGATTTAAATATCATGTTGAGAAGTTTGCTCGCTCTCACCGCTGGCAACTGGTGCATCAGTGGCTCGGCGCAGACCTGGATCAAAATCTGGGAATGCCTCAAAAGGAATGGCGGGCCTTTGTCGATCGCCTATCGCCTGAGCAGCGGCAGCTATTACAGCTTAAGGGAATGCAGGTTGGGGAGCAGCGTTCCACCAATCCAACCCTTGCACCCCGCTCTGACGAAGAGATCGCCAAAACGCTCAAATGCACCCCCAAACAAGTTCACAAGCGTTGGGTACAAATCCTGGAACTAGCGTGGCAAACCCGCAATCACAGCAACGTAGATTAATTTGCCAATGCCTTTCAGTAACTTCAGTGAAAGCGATGTCTCAAAGCATCTTGTGCAACTTCAGCCCAAATCCATCAGGGAAATCTTCTTTATAGAGTATGCATTACGGAATGGTTTGTCTAAAAAAGAACGTCAAGCACTGCTATGTGGGCTAACAAGGGGCTTAAGCCCCTTGTTTCTCCAGGTGAATGCGTCGGCAACAGCGGGGCTGCGAAAATACTGGACTTTAACAATAGCTTTGTATTGGTGGGCAGCAAATTTACCCAAAGAACTAGAAAGTTATGTTTATTTCAAGAAGCAACTGGGTACTCTTAGCCTGAGAGGGTATGCAGCAGTCCATGATACCAACGTCTGCCTTCATTCCGACCCCTTAGTTATGAGAGAGAATAGAATGACACCCTTTCTTCTATGAAGGTAGGGAAGGGGGAAACAAAAGCTATGCAAGAAAGCCAAACCGCTGAGCCGATACCCTCACCCGTGTCAGGTAAGCCTCTTCACCTGCTGATTGTAGAAGATTCGGCCGCAGATCTTAAGCTGCTGCTTATGGCTCTAGAAGAAGCAAGTTTGCAGGTCGTCTACGATCAGATAGACACCATTGCTGAGTGTCAGCAGCTTTTAGAACAGAAGCGTTATGACGCTTTGCTGTCTGACTATCGGCTACCTGGTTTTACTGCCTACCAGGTTCTAGAACTGCTACAACAGTCAACCCAGGAAATTCCGCTGATTTTGATAACAGGTACGCTGGGCGAAGAGGCGGCGGTTGAGTGCATCAAGGCGGGAATGACCGACTATGTGTTGAAGGATCGGCTGTTTCGGTTGCCAATGGTGCTGGAGCGATCGCTCCAAGAGTTCGCTCTGCGTTGTCAAAAACAGGAGGCGATCGCCCAAATTCAGCAGCAGGCCCAGCAAGAGCAGTTGCTCAACCAAATCAGCCAATCGCTCAACTCTAGCCTTGATCCAGACTACATTTTGCAGCAGATCGTAGCTTGTACGGGAGAATGCTTTGGCGTTGACCGAGTGACCATTTTCTCGCTTGATTCTGAATACATTCAGATTCTGAACGAATGGCGAGCAAATAATCAAATTATCTCAGTCAGGAACTTTAAGCTTCCTTTATCGGCGCTGCCAGAGAATCTAGTGCCAAACTCTGAAATGTCGTGGCATCGAGTGCTGCACGCCCCCCGGTTTTCAGAAATTGTACGCGCTCCAGACTATCAAGAACAGGTTCAGACAACGCAGACGCTCTCCGTTCTGAGAGTGCCAATTTTTATTCGGGGGCAACTCTTTGGTGGGCTGGCTCTGCAAATGACGACCGCTTACAGAACGTTTACTGAGGAGGAAATTTACCTGCTGCAACGGATCGCTGAGCAGACGGCGATCGCCCTTTACAATGCTCAAAGCTATGAACATCTGGAACAGCTTGTACAGCAGCGCACCCAGCAGCTACAGGAAGAAAAACTGCTGTCAGAGTCAGCTAACCGTGCCAAAACCGAATTTTTGGCACACATGAGCCACGAACTCCGAACCCCGCTCACCGGAATTTTAGGATTTTCCAGTCTGCTGTCAAAACAGGTGTTTGGGCCGCTGAACGAGAAACAGCAGCAGTACGTCAACGGTATCTCTGCCTGTGGGCAACATCTTTTAGAACTCATCAATGACCTGCTGGATTTGTCTAAGATTGAGGCAGGCAAGGAAGAATTGCTGCTTGAGCCAGTCGCGATTCGGGAAATCTGCGAAGTCTGCCTCAGCATGATTCGAGAGATAGCGAGCGATCGCAAACTACAGCTAGGTATGGCGATCGACCCAACTTTAACGACCTGCACAGCCGATAAGCGGCGACTGAAGCAAATTTTGTTTAATCTCCTTTCTAATGCGGTCAAGTTTACTCATGCAGGCTCGGTTCGGCTGGAGGTTGGGCAACGGGAAGGGTTTGTCGAATTTGCTGTATTAGATACGGGTATTGGCATCTCGGTGACAGATCAAGGAAAGCTGTTTCAGTCTTTCCAGCAGCTAGACGGCGGCTTAGATCGTCGCTATGAGGGAACAGGCTTAGGCTTAGCCCTCGCCCGCAAACTAGCCCAGCTTCATCACGGCGATATCACCGTTGTCTCAGAAGTTGGCAAGGGAAGCTGTTTCACCCTGCGGTTGCCCCTTGATCCTTGATCCTTCATTCCTCATCCTTCCCCCTAAAGCGTCAAAATTTCTACGCCACTGGGGGTGACAGCAACCGTATGCTCAAATTGGGCAGAGAGCTTGCCGTCCTTTGTCACCACAGTCCAGCGATCGCCCAAAATTTTAAACTCACACGTCCCCTCATTCAGCATTGGCTCCACCGTAAACACCATCCCCGGTCTGAGCCTCAGCCCGCGTCCTCTCCTTCCAAAATGTGGAATAGAAGGTTCTGTATGAAACTGCCTGCCCACACCATGACCGACAAAATCTCGAACGACAGAAAACCCCTTTGCCTCAGCGTGTTCTTGAATAGCAGCACCGATGTCACCAATTCGCGCTCCGGGCTTGATTTCGGCAATTCCTTGCAGCATACAGTCGTGCGTCACTTGAACCAGCTTTTGAGCAACGGGAGAAGGACTGCCAACTAAAAAAGTTCTGGAAGTGTCGCCGTGATAGCCATCCAGGACAGGCGTAACGTCAAGATTCACAATGTCTCCCGTTTTGAGAATTTGCTGTCTGCTGGGAATCCCATGACAAATCACGTCATTGACGCTGGTGCAGATCGAGCTAGGAAAAGGAGAATGTCCAGAAGGAGTGTAGCCAAGCTGGGCACTGATAGCTCCGTGTGCCAGAGTCCACCGTTCTGCTTCGTCGTTCAGAGCTTGAGTGCTAATTCCAGGCTGCACCATTGGCTCAAGATGTTTAAGCAACTCAGCCGCAAGGCGACCTACCCGACGCATTTTGTCTAACTCTTTGTCGGAAAGCAGAACAACGCCTTGAGAGAATTGCGATCGCATTAATGGCAAATTTCCCAGAGGCAAATTTCCCAGGGGCAAATTTTCCGAGGGCGATCGTCGTTTCACCCGCTTCTCTAAAGCCTGAAACTCATTTTTCTGCATGACTCTTTTCTGCATAACTCTTTTCTGCATGACTTTGAACTTAGCGACTTGCTGTTACAGCATATCACAGCACAATATAGCAAGTCACAGCAAAGAACGGTACAGCACAAGCTACGCTGTGAGGGGATAGTCTGAGGCGCTAAGATAAAATGCAGCAAGCATTTGACTTCTTACACAATCAGCACACACAGTCAGCACAGAGTATGGGCGGCAAAACAGACCTCAACCGAGTTACCGCTTACGTTCCTCCCGAATGGAAGCAGGAATTAGAGGAATGGGCAGAGGCAGAAGAACGCTCTGTCTCGTGGCTAGTTTCAAAATTGATTGGCAGCGCTCTTCAGCAACGTCGTGAGAAGGCGCAGCCAGAAACCGCTAGTGTCGGAACAAAATGATCACACTAGATACTTCGCCCAAACTTCTAACACTTGGGGTGAACCGTACCACGCTCTTCCGGGACGGGGCGAGTGAAATACGCCTTCTAGCACCAGATTTTCTGCGCCCTCTAGATGCGCTGCCTCGATGGGTGTAATGCCGTCGCCCCAGCAGCCACCAGTGCCGCAAGTCATTTCATAGCTGCTGTAGGCAAACCAAGTTTGCCATTGGCGATCGCCATACAGCGCCTTTCCTGCAACACAAACATACCGAACGCTGGGGTAAAACGCACCGGGGTAGTTGTTTTTGACAAAATCCAGGTTTCGCACCGTCCAGCGTTCGCGGCTGACATTGGGCGTTCCTAAGGTAACTAAGGTTGCTACGGTTGGGTGAGCCTGCCATAGACGAACGCGGTTTTCGTCGGCTGGATGCACACAATACGGCTTTTCGCCCAGATAAATCCGCGAGATCCAGCCACCTGCTGAGTGCCCAATTAGGTTGATGCGATCGCTGCCGTACTGCTGCATTACCCGCTTTACCGTCTGGTCAAGCTGTTGCAAAATGGGCGTGACCGACCTGCCGCCCAGTGTGGGCAACCAGTCTCGCCGCCTGAGGGGAACTGTCGTCGTTGGGAAACCTAAATCTCCCAACGCCTGCTCCATCTCCAGGTAAGCGTTTGCGCCAGCCAAATATCCTGGCAAGATCACAGTCGGTAAGGACATGAGAATTAGAGGCTATTGAAATACGGAAGAGTCCAGAAGCTATGTTTCTCTGGGAAACTTTGCGCTCAACCAATCCAGCAGGAGTTGATTGACTTTTTCTGGACACTCATCATGAGGACAGTGCCCAGCATTGGGAATTGAGGCAAATTGTACGCTATGACCCGTCTCGATTGCCTGTTCTGCCAAATCTTGATAAATTTTTGCGCCTTTGATCGGTGTCCAGGGGTCTGCCTCTCCCCACAGCACCAGCAGCGGCGCTTTTACCGAGGGCAGCAGTTCGCTGGGTGAAGGGCCAGGAGGAGCCGTCAGGATGGAGGCAAACACTTTTTGGGCACCCGGATCGCAAGACGGCTGGTAAATCAGATCAATTAGCTCGTCTGTGACAGCTTGGCGATCGCGATACACCTGAAGCAATGTCCGCCGCAGTCGAGGTTTTTGCCGAATCCGGTTAAACAAAAATGGACCGATGGCATCTGAGCTAACCAATTTAGTAAATGTGCCCATAACTAATCTGAGCGGCAGGTTTAACTCTTCAGGGCGGTGGTTCAGCCCTCCAGCACAGTTCAGTAAAACACCACCCGCCGCTATCTCTGGATGATGAGCCATCACTATCAGACATAGTAGCCCGCCAATTGAGTTGCCTGTAAACACCGCAGGCTGTTGCACCTGTTCCACCCAGAAGTCTTTCAGCAGTTCTTTCCAGAGTTCCAGGGTGTAATATAAGGGCGGTTTGTCAGAGCCGCCAAAGCCTAGCAAGTCTAACGCAAACACTCGGTACCCTGCTGCGGCTATTACGGGAATATTCTTGCGCCAGTGCCCAATTGCAGCCCCAAACCCATGAACTAGGATCAGGGGCTTACCCTCACCTACAGCGGTGTAGCGAATTCGATGTCCTTTCCAAGTCCAGTCAAGCAGGGGTAGGGGGCTGGTGGGGGCAAGTTGCTGGGTTGTCACGGTATTGTTAAAGATTCTTAAACTACCTTCATAATATCGCTTTCCTGGGTGACTGTTTTATTCAGCTACTTGATGAACGTTTTGATACGGGTCAGCAATTCATCAAAGTCGATGGGCTTACGAATAAAGTCATTGGCTCCAAGCTCCAGTCCCTCGGCGGCGCTGGCTTCATCATGAGCAGACACCAGCACAATGGGAATAGATAAGGATTTGTTGTGCCGAAGGTGGCGCGTTACTTCGTAGCCGCTTACGTCTGGCATCATCACATCCAGCAGCAGCAAGTCGGGGGGAGAAGCCTCAACTCTGGCGATCGCTGCTGTACCGTTGTCAGCGGTTTCAACCTCGTATCCCTCTGCCTCCAACAACATTTGCAGCAGGAGCAAATTGTCCTCAACATCGTCAACCACAAGAATCTGATAGTCTGAACGCATCACATCAAGCAACCTTATCAATTACACATGAAACGGCCCTAGCTACACCTGCCTTCACCTACTGCCTTCGGTTGACAGCAATTAGGTTGTTGCAGCGTCCCCTTTGAGTGGGGGAGAAAAAGTCTCGAAAGCCTAAACATCCCTCTTTACAGGTGTAAATTGTTAAGAACTGCATAGGGTATTACCTGGGAGTGATTTCAAGCTTTGCTTTAGAAAGTCTTTAGATTTGATACTCGTTTGGTTTGAACTTGAGCAGAACAAATCTCTATCCAACAAGGGTCCTAAACCGCTCTTAGACTAATTGCCAACCTCTGATAAGACTTCTTTACTAGCTTTATTGGCTCTGTAACAATGAGTGCGATCGCAGAACGCCTATCCCAAATTTGGCAAACGCTTCCCCCCTCTACTCGATTGATTGCTGTCACGAAACAGGTTTCACTTGATGCAATGCGAGAAGCTTACGCTGCTGGGGTGCGAGATTTTGGCGAAAGTCGTATTCAAGAAGCCGCTCAAAAGCAAGCCCAGCTTCAGGATTTGGCTGACGTTACCTGGCACTTGATTGGGCATCTGCAAACTAACAAAGCAGCCAAAGCGCTGGAGCTATTTCAGTGGATTCATTCGCTCGACAGCCTCAAGCTTGCCGAGCGGCTTGACCAGCTTGCGGCAAACCTATCCCAAAAACCGAATCTTTGCCTTCAGGTAAAAATCTTGCCAGATGCAAACAAGTATGGCTGGACTATTTCTGAATTGCTGAACGACTTGCCCCATCTTGACCAATGTTCCCACTTGAATATCGTCGGTTTGATGGCGATTCCCCCCTATGGGTTAGACCCCGACCAAACGCTTTCTGTATTTACTCAAACGCAGCAACTAGCTGAAAAGATTCGCCAACAAAATTGGCAAAGAATCCAAATGCGGGAGCTGTCAATCGGTATGTCGGGAGATTACCTGCTAGCAATAGAGGCAGGGGCGACGATGGTTCGTCTGGGGCGGATTTTGTTTGGTGAACGAGCATGAAGCGATCGCCCAAAGACTCTCAGTGGGGACTGTGCTAACTGACAAACACCGTTGAATCAAGTCAACTGTATACTGCAATACCTAAATGTGCCGTGTGGCAAATCAACAGCACTAATCAGTTACGGAATTGCTGCAAAAGTATCATTTGTGCAGCTTGATACTCAAACGGAAATCACTCTGGAGGGCAACCGCTCAGTGTCAAACAATGTCTCTAATATGTCTCTAATATTTGATAGATTGCGAATGAATTAGCTAAAATTCTCTAGCAAATGAATGTAGGATTTAAGGCTGAATTTCAGTTTTTTCCAAACTCAATGCTGTTGAGGTATTGAATTCAGGAAATTGATGTATACTAATGACTCAAATCTACTGAACAAAAAACAGGGTGGTTGTGGTTTCATTACAGGGCAGAGAACGTTAATTTTTCGTTAAGTCCTGCTTTGATGTCTGAGTCACGAGGCGATCTAAAAACTTGGATTCTTCCTATCCTCATTTGCCTCCTGGTCAAAGGCACTTCCCTTGAATAAACCCTAGCAGTCGTTATGGAGCGCGGACAGTGAACAATATTTTCACAAAGCTACGAGATTTTGTGGGGCTAAACGACCCAGTTGACTATGAATATGAGTATGACGAAATGGATGGCGAAGAGTATCAAAACCTCTACCAAGAAGAGAACGCTGCTCACCCAGTTCAAGAAGAAGAACCTCGCCGCCGTCGCTTGAGAGAGCGGGCTATGCTGTCTACTGAACCTGGAGCGACCCCCACAATGAGCAACGTTATCGGAATGCCCGGTGCTGTAAACGGGATGTCTGAAGTTGTAGTGATGGAGCCGCGCACCTTTGAGGAGATGCCCCAGGCGATTCGGGCCCTGCGTGAGCGCAAATCCGTTGTTCTTAACCTGACAATTATGGACCCCGATCAGGCGCAGCGTGCTGTGGATTTTGTGGCAGGCGGCACCTACGCGATTGACGGACATCAAGAAAGAATTGGCGAAAGCATCTTCTTGTTTACTCCCAACTGTGTTCAGGTCAGCACCCAGCTAGGTGTACCTAACGACATTCCGATTCACCAACCTCAGCCCAGAACGGCTCGCCCAACTGCCCCCGCACCTGCTTGGACTGGCGATCAGGCTCGAATGGCTTAACTTCAAGGGATGCGGTTGAAGGTTAAAATCCATCCGTTGGAGGCAAGCGGTGGTTGAGCTAGCGACGGGTTGGTGAACTAAAGTTGAGTCGATTGCCAGGTCGTGACCTGCGATCGCCCTTTAAGAATTTCACCAACCCGAAATCATCGTTTTTTTAGAGTCGATTTTTCTTAGAGACTTGTTATGACCATCGGGAGAAAGTCGTCCAGGTGTCTGTAAAGCTCGGCATTATTGGCGGCGGCGTAATGGGAGAGGCTTTGCTCTCTCGCCTGATTCAGCAGCAAATTTATACACCCGATCAAATTCTGGTAAGCGATCCTCAGCGATCGCGTCAAGATTTTTTATCCAAAGAATATGGAGTGGGTGTTACAGCAGACAACCAGGTGGTTGTGTCCGACGCACAAGCGTTGCTGCTAGCCATCAAACCCCAACTCTTCAAAGCGGTAACGGCTACTCTAAACCCTTCCCAGAAAGAGCAGGTCGTCATCTCAATTTTGGCAGGCACCCCTTTAAGCCAGCTAGAACCAGCGTTTCCAGAGCAGCCTGTGATTCGCGCTATGCCCAACACTCCAGCACGGATAGGTGCAGGCATGACGGCGATCGCCCCCGGACAGCACACTCAACCTGCCCACCTGGAGCTAGCACAGCAAATTTTTCGGGCGGTAGGTGAAATCGTAGAAGTGTCAGAAAGCCAGATGGATGCAGTTACCGGACTGTCTGGTTCCGGTCCAGGCTACGTGGCCGTGATGATCGAGGCGCTGACGGATGGCGGTGTAGCAGCAGGGTTGCCGAGGGCGATCGCCGCACAGCTTGCGGTACAAACTGTGCGCGGCACCGCAGAACTTTTGCAAACCACAGGAATGCACCCAGCAGAACTCAAAGATGGAGTCACCAGTCCGGGTGGTACAACCATTGCCGGAATTGCTCATTTAGAAAAAGCAGGCTTTCGCTCTGCCCTAATTGAGGCGGTGGTTGTGGCTTGTGGGCGATCGCAAGCACTTGGAGGATAAACACGGATGGGACATTCTCCACTTAGTTGTGCAGGTCGCTATCGCTGTCATCTAGGCAGGAATCGCCACCGTCCTGATTTCACACTACATTTCAGGTAGGCTGTTGGAATGATTATGATTGATCTAACCGGAGTTTAGATTAGGTTTAGATTTTTGTGTAAATGCAGGCATTCTCCCCGCATTTACACAAAGACCAAATCAGTCTCTAGTTTGGACTTATCATCTAATTCTCCAAAGTTTTCCACAGTTCGATCCAGTTTTCCACAGCTTTTTGTAGGTTTTCCACAAAGAACTTGAAAAACTGTGATCACCTACACATCTCAGGGTAGAGGACATTACTCCCATTCGATTGTGCCAGGAGGTTTGGAAGTGATGTCGTACACTACGCGATTAACACCCCTCACTTCATTTACAATCCGAGTAGAAATCGTCTCGAGCAGATCGTAAGGAACCCTTGACCAATCTGCGGTCATGCCGTCTTCGCTAGAAACAAAGCGCAGCACGATAGGGTAAGCATAAGTGCGCTGGTCGCCCATTACACCGACACTGCGGATGGGAAGTAGAACCGCAAACGCCTGCCAAAAATCGTGATACATATCCTGACGGTTGATTTCTTGCCGCACGATGTAGTCCGCATCCCGCAAGATGTCTAGCTTTTCATCGGTGACTTCACCCAAGATCCGAATGGCTAACCCTGGACCAGGAAACGGATGCCGCCGCACGATTTCTTCAGGTAAACCGATCGATCGCCCTAGCTTGCGAACTTCGTCCTTGAATAGCTTTCGCAGGGGTTCTACCAGCTTAAACCGCAAATCTTTGGGGAGTCCGCCAACGTTGTGATGGCTCTTGATTTTAACGGCAACCCGTTCTCCAGTTTGGGGATCAAGGTTGGTGTCGGCTGACTCAATCACGTCTGGGTAAAGCGTTCCTTGAGCCAAGTAGTCAAATGGGCCAAGCCGTTTCGACTCTTCTTCAAATACTTGAATGAATTCGTGCCCGATCCGCTTTCGCTTTTCTTCGGGATCAGTAATTCCTTCAATTTTTTTGAGGAAGCGTTCACGCGCATTGACGTACTCGACCGGAATGTGAAACTGCTCCTGGAATAGCTTCACCAACCGCTCTGGCTCATACTTCCGCATGAAGCCCTGATCGATGAAGACGCAGCTTAGCTGGTCGCCGATCGCCTTGTGCAGCAAGAAGGCCAGGGTTGAGGAATCTACGCCACCCGACAGCGCCAGCAGCACCCGCTTGTCGCCCACTCTGGCGCGAATTTCGCGAATGGACTCCTCAACAAAGGCATCAGTTGTCCAGGTGGGTTCACAGTTACAGGCATGATAGACAAAATTGCGAATTAGGGCTAGCCCACCTATCGAGTGCACGACTTCAGGATGAAACTGAACGCCATACAGCTTACGCTCGTGGTTGGCGATCGCTGCACAGGACGTGTTCTCTGTATGGGCCAGTAGCTCAAACCCATCGGGCAAGCGAGTCACCGAATCGCCATGACTCATCCACATCGTGGTGCCGTCTTCCACATTGGTCAGTAAATCAGTCGGATCGTCGATATACAGTGAGGCTTTGCCATATTCGCCCCGCTCAGCCCGCTCTACGTCGCCGCCAAGCTGCTGCACCATAAGCTGCATTCCATAGCACACGCCCAGAATGGGAATGCCCATATCCCAAATAGCGCGATCGCAGTGTGGCGCACCTGCATCATAAACGGAGTTTGGCCCACCCGAAAGAATAATGCCTCTGGGGTTAAGCTGCTGAAGTTGCTCAGGCGTAGTGCGGTAGGACAATACTTCTGAGTAGACTTGCGTTTCGCGAATGCGTCGAGCAATGAGTTCAGAATATTGAGAGCCAAAATCCAGAATTACAATCATCTGGCGATCGAGCCGTTCTACGAATGGCGTATACGGCGGTTGTTCAGTTTGTAGAGTCACCGATGAGTCCTGATGAAATGTCAGTAATGGGCAAAGATAACCAAAAACTTACGAGGAATTAATGAAACAGCTTTTGAAACGCAGGGAACTTGGAAGCTTATGTAGGAAATTCAATATTTTGATTAGCTTAACAAACCTGAGTAAGGAATGTGGAACCAATTTTACTTTGAATGATGATCTGGCGATCGCGATCAAACAAAACTGAGCCAACTTGAACCTGGCGATCGCTATGAATTTGAATATAGCGGTGCGATCGCTGGTCAATTTGCTGGGCGATCGCACCATAAACCTGCTCAACCCACTGGCTTCCAGTAGTTGAATCGAGGTGGCGGAGGTGCTGAAGCGCTGCTTCTGCTGTTGGGCTACCAAAAATAAGCTGCACATCTACCGTTGGCAATCCCTGGTTGGCCGCATGAGCCGCAAAAATTTCCTGTCGCCCGTCTGCAACCTGATGATGGGTGTGGAAAATGCCGCCCGCCAGCTTCATTAGCTTGCCGTGATAGCCAAACAGCAAAACGTTTTGAATGCCTTGTAGTCCAGCTTCAACCAGCATTGGACCGAGCCAGTTTGCCGTTTTGAGCAGGCGATCGCCCTCCACCCCCATCTGCTTCGCCAAATCCAGCCCATTCTCGCCCACGCAAAATACCAGACAATCGTATTTCGCCTTTTGCCGCAGCGTTTCCCGATAAGCGTCAAGCTGATCCGGGGCGCTGAGCGGTTGAGAAATGCCTGAAGTTCCTAGTAGAGAGAGTCCTTCAACAACGCCAAAAGCGGCATTAGACGTGCGTTCAGCTAACGCCCGGCCTTCAGGCAGAATGATCGTCACCCGAATTTTTTCTCCTGGCTTCAGTTCTTGGCCGAGATTTTCATGCAGCAATCGACGGGCGTAAGCGTAAATTGCAGGTTTGTCATTTTGATTGACCTGCCGCCCAATTCCTTCGCCGCCCTCTAGAGCGATCGCCTCCGCCTGCTCTGGCACCGACTCCACCAGCACCCAAATAGGAGTATCGCGAGTCAAATCGAGGTTATCTCCCGGATCGCTACGAGTAATCGCCAGTGCAGCATCGGCACGAAGTTTAGCGTTCTGCTCAATCGGAATTTCAACTACTTCTGATGGCTCCACCAAATCTACCGACACCGATAGAATTGAGGAATCCTGATGAATCCGTCGAAGGGCAGCGATCGCCGCAGCACAAGCAAACACAGGTAATGTATAGCCTGGACGAGCTTTAACAACAATTGGGTCACGGGTCATGGGAGCGCTGGTTAACTTCATCTAACTTTCTCCTACCACACATCTCAGCCCAGCCTCATGTGCAACCTCAATGCTTTAGGTACGATGAAGGGGTGCAGTTAAACCAGAAATGGGTTGGGGTGAGAAGCTTGAACCAGGTCGATTATCTTCGCATCAGCTTGATTGACCGCTGCAATTTTCAGTGTCAGTACTGTATGCCCGAAGGCGCAGAACTGGAATATGTGAGACGGCAAGATCTTCTGACTCAGGATGAGCTGCTGACACTGCTGCAAGAGGTATTCATTCCCAACGGGTTTACCCGCTTTCGGCTGACGGGGGGGGAACCGTTACTGCGCCCAGGTGTAGTGGAATTGGTGAAGGCGATCGCCACCCTCCCCCAAACCCAGGATCTTTCCATGACCACCAACGCCTTTTTGCTAGCAGATCTGGCGCAAGATCTGTACAATGCTGGGTTGCGCCGCATTAACATCAGCCTGGACTCGTTAGAATCAGAAACCTTTGACCGCATCGTTGGAAATCGAGGGCGATCGTGCTGGCACAAGGTTTGGCAAGGCATCCAGGTTGCTCACCAAGTCGGGTTTGACCCCCTAAAACTAAATGTGGTAGTAATTCCAGGAGTAAATGACCATGAAGTGCCAAATCTTGCTGCCCTGAGCATCAAGCGCGAATGGCACGTCCGATTTATCGAATTCATGCCAATTGGCAATGCCGGATTATTTCAAGATAAGGGCTGGGTCGCCTCAGAAACGCTACGGCAGCAGATTCGCGATCGTTGGGGCTTGGTTGAGGCAACCGTGCGTGGCAATGGTCCCGCCGATATCTTCAAAATTCCTGGGGCAAAAGGAACCCTGGGCTTTATCAGCCAGATGTCAGAATGCTTTTGCGATCGCTGTAACCGAATGAGACTCTCAGCCGACGGTTGGCTACGCCCTTGCCTGCTGAATGAAATCGGACAGCTTGACCTGAAAACGGCCCTGCGTTTAGGCGTACCGCTCCCTGAAATTCGGACACAGGTGCAGCAATTGCTGGCTGCTAAACCTGAAATCAATTACAAACAGCGAGACTCTGGTACTACGGGAGGCTATGCCCGTACAATGTCTCAAATTGGCGGCTAAAACTATTGGATAGCAGGCAACTAGCAGCTAGTAATTGGGCAAGAACTAATCCATCACCTCTAAAAATTGGCACGAAAATGGGGCACGACGCATCATACCCCATCTCTCGGTTCCTAAGCATAAGTCCGGGAAATATCATGCTCAGCACGACCCTTCCAAAAAATGGCGTTGCTTGACCCGGTTATAAATTTTAGTGAGAGTGCCGCGCGGACTTCTCACTAAAATTCACACTTCAAATCAGCGAACTTCAAAAAAATGTCGCAGGCTAATTGATTCACGATCCTGAGTGGACAAGAACTAAGCCTGTCTGGAATAGTACTCAACCACAAGCAGTTCGTTGATTTGTAGAGCGACCCATTCTCGCTCTACAACGCTATTGACCTTACCGACAAATTTGTTCTTGTCGAACTCTAGATGGCTGGGAAGGTGAGCCAAACCCGGAAACTGGAGGTTTTGTTCTATCAGCTTACGAGAGCGATCGCGATCTCTCACGCCAATCACATCTCCAGGTCTGCACTGATAGCTGGCAATGTCCACAACCCCGCCATTGACCGTTACGTGCCCATGATTTACCAATTGCCGCGCACCGGGAATGGTCGGGGCCATGCCCATCCGAAAAACGGTGTTGTCTAAACGCATTTCGAGCAGTTGCAGTAACGTCTGCCCTGTAGAACCAGATGCTCGTCTTGCCTTTCGCACATAGCGGAGCAACTGTCGCTCAGTCAAACCGTAGTTAAACCTCAGCTTTTGCTTTTCCTCTAGACGAACTGCATACTCAGAACGCTTTTTCCGCGCTTGACCGTGCTGCCCTGGTGGATACGCCCGTCTCGGACTTTTGCGTGATAAACCTGGCAACTCGCCCAGACGACGTACAACTCTGAGGCGCGGACCTCGATATCGCGACATTTAGCTCTCCCTCTGTAACCTTATAAAGCTTCCCAAGACTCTTATTATAGCCCCAATGGTTGTGACACACAAAATCATAAATTCTGACGGCGTTTGCTATTGCCTGATTTTTGGTAGAAAAACTGCCAGAAGTAGGAATACTAGAATTCTATGTGATACAATGCTTTGTTGAGAGTGATTCCTGCCAGCATCTCGTAAAGCTGCATACAGAGGTGCAGCATTGTAGCCAGGAAGTTTTTCTGAAGATATTTGCAAAATTCAATCATCATGACTGAAAGTGTTATGGAGCAACAAGTTGCTCACCCAATGGTGAAGCTTCAGCGTCAAGTGCGATCGCTCGTAGACTCAAAGCTACTGAAGCCAACAGACAGTATCTGGAAAATTGCTCTTCTGTACGGCGACAACTGGTCGTACTGGAAGAAAGAACTGGAAGATTTTGAATTTTCCATGCAAGATCCGGTTAGTGACCTTTTAGAGGTTGAAACCTGGGAAGAAGATAACTAAAGATTGCAAACTAACTAACCTACGATGTTTTTTGGAAGTGCCGCGCGGCACTTCCAAAGAGTGCCGGGTGTTATTAAACCTGCGGTCCTAAAGCAGTCCGAAGTGACAACATCACTGTAGAGGTGGGTTCGGCAAAAACGCCTGCTAGCTGAATACCTGCTGGCTATAAGCGCCTTCCCAAAAAGGATATTTGAAAGGCAACAATATTGCCCCTATAGGCATAGCATTCGGCAGGTAGATCCTGGAATAGACCGAAAGTTCTTGTCCGAACGCTACGCCCCACAGATTTTGAGGTTATGGATGAGACTTCATCAAATATCCTCTAAGATTTCAACTGCTCTAGATTAGGGCGAACCTTGGCCCGAATCGTGACGACAGTGATGTTGTCATGCCCGTTGTATTGATTCGCTAGGTCAATCAACTGGTTAACACCTTGCTCTAAATTGGTTTGAGCATTTAACAGCGGGTCGAGATGGGTACGCCAGTGGGTTTCCAGCAAGTCATTGTCAGTCATTCCATCCGAGCATAGGACGAGCAGTAAATCTTCGTTCAGTTCTAGAAATTCTACGTCTGGGCTGACAAAATTCTCATCTCTAGGACCTAACGCTTGGGTCAGTTGATAAGCATCTGGACGGGCATAAGCGATCGCAGGTTCAACTCCACGCTGAATTTCTCGTTGTCCCACTTCATGGTCAACTGTCACCTGCTCTAGACCACGTCTGCGGCTAAAGCGGTAAAGGCGGCTATCTCCTACATGGGCGATCGCCGCTTCCGTATCTTGAACCAGCACCAGAACTAGTGTTGTTCCCATGCGGCCGCTGCCAGAGCGAGAATTTTGCTGATTCAGGTCATAAATTGCTTTATTCGCCTGTTGAATACCCGCTGAAATTGTCTCTTCGCTGGGTAACTGATTATTGCGCCAGTTTTCAGCAAAGTACTGTCTCAGCGTATCAACTGCCAGAGCGCTTGCAACTTCACCACCTGCGTGTCCACCCATGCCGTCACAAAGAATATACAGCCCCTTGGCGTGTATTGTGCGTCCAGTTGGACTTTCTAGCTTTTCGGTTTCCGTCTGAATGCTGAAATAATCTTCGTTGTGGTCACGCTGACGACCAATATCTGTGCGACCTGCATCTTCCAGACTCATCAGCTTCATAGGCAGCACGACTGTTGGCACATCGTCGCTATCACCTGGCACTTCCTCATCTAACTCATCCACTTCGAGTCGTGTGAGGCTATCAGGGGTAGTCAGGTCGGCGACTGGAGAAGGGATGCCTTCTATCTCAAAATCTGTCACTTCACTTGCACTTAGGTCAGCCTTTGAAGGCTGGGAAGGCTCTGAGGTGCTGGAGTCTGCACCACTAGAAGTCGCTGAATCAATAGGAAGGTCGGGCATCATAGCCGTTGGCGTTAGGTCAGGTTTGTAGTCGTCAGGCTGAAGTTCGTCGGCGATCGCTTCCAGACGCGATCGCAGTTCATTGAGCGTCTGAATGTTCCCCACTTCCAAATCCTGGCACAATTGCGCTAGAGATCCAAGCTGAGTTCGTTGAGACTGCTGGAACAAAAGTAGCCAAACTCGCCCTAAATCTCTTAGCTCTAGTAGGTTTTCGGGCTTTTCCAGATACAAGCGCTGCAAACACAGAAGTTGATCTTCATCCACCCGTAGGTTGTTGAGTTCTAAGAGACTCTGACAACAACGTTGAACCTGTAACACCGCCCAAAGTTCCGTCATCTCGTGTAGCCAATGCAAAGTTTGGATTGGCAGCACGTCTGGATCGCTCCATAGATCCAGCAGTAGCGGTAGGTAGGTTCGATCTTCCAATAAAATTATGGTTTGTCCATCTTGCTCCCAGGCATCGTGAATCAGCGGCAACGACGGATAAAGCTGTTCCTGTAGGGTTAAATAAATCTGGGCGATCGCCGGAATTGCGGTTTTAACTGCCGCTTCAGAAGGACCAATTAAATCGATTGCTTGAACAGCGCCAAGTTCTGGCTCTGTTTGATCTTCAGCCGCCACTTCTGTCGCTTCAGACGAGTTCTCATCCAGCGAGTAGCCCAACAAAACCTCCAGTGGGGAAAGCTGAAAAGGCTGGCAGTCCAACACTCTAACTTCTACATCCGCAGCCGTAGCCGATGGAGTAGGCAAAGGTGCGAGCAGCTTATAGCGCTGCTGAAGATCAAGGTAGCTCCCGGCTGGCAGTGACTCTACAGAGGGTGAAGCAATAGGGGATGAAGCGGTTGTAGCTGCCTTATCGTGAACGTCTTGAGCAAAAGTCGATGGAGCCTGGCTGACAGCATTTTGAGGAGTAGAAACCGTGAAGACAATTGCCTGCCAAGTCGTGCCAATGGCCGTGCCACAGTTCAAACAGCTTTCAACGTTGAGCGGATTATCAGATTTGCACGCAGGACAAACCCGCTCAGTTAGAGAAAGTCCGCAGTTTTGGCAAAACTTGCCGCTGTCAGGGTTGTCAAACTGGCAGTTGGGACAAACAAGCATCGTGAGACTTCCTTCGGATTTTTATTCTTGCAGTCAGCGCCAGAGGGGGAAATTTTAGCCCATTACCCTTGATTGCACTGTTCCTGAGTTGGCTGCGCGGCCCTAAGCGAGTGATGCGAGACTCCTCAAAAGCTGCCTTGTGTACAGGTTACACGATATAAGTAAAACCCGTACCTGGTGATTTTTAGAGTACCCAGGTTTAATCAAGCTGAAACAAGAAGCTGACTTTGTCGCCTTTACCCAGGGCAATTCGATCGCCCGGACGCAATCGATGGCGATCGCCCATTTGCAGCGGCAGATTATTTACATAAGTGCCGTTTGAGCTACCCAAATCTTCCAAATAGAAGGCATCTCCCTCTACTCGAATGTCAGCATGAACCCGCGACACGATGTCAGAATCCGCCACGCCCGATAAATCAATGTCAGGAGGAATCTGTCCATTTGGCTTACCAATGCGAATTACGTTGAGGTGTATCGACAACTCAATAACGCTGTTGCTCTGGACATGAAATAGATGGGCCGCCGTTTGCTGGAGCCGAGTGCTGGCATCTGGAGCGCCATCAGCCGTAGCAGATGAGGGCGGCGACTGAGTGCTGCCAGAAGAAGCCTCGCCAGAAGCAGACGGCAAGTCAGGAGAACTTTGAGGTACAGCAGATTCCGACTGGGAGACGGATTCCGGCAGGTCGGGGGAAGTTTGAGAACCCATTGCTTTCTCAGAAGAAGACATAACTGGACTTGGAGGATTAGCCAACGCGGGAGAAACATCTGGCGGCAAGACTACGCCATCCGGTGTGTCCGCCTGCTGAGGCATAGAAGCTTCTGCCCCTGTTTTGCCGATGACAGTAGGGGCAAGCGGCTGGGACGGCTGCCCTGGGGATTGGGGTGACTGTACCGGAGCCTGATTGTGCTGTAAGTCGTAGCCACACTGTCCACAAAAGTGAGCTGCTGCTGACACTGCTGCACCGCAATTCGGGCAAGAAATCATTGCTGGTAGGGGCGTGTAGCAAGCTTCACATTCTATAGCCGTCTCTGGATTGGTATGGGCGCAATTAGGGCAAGTGATCATAGGAGATGTCAAGTTTTTGAGAGTTTTATTTACGCTGACCTTAAATAAAGTTGAGAATGTTCAAACTGACGCGGCTGATGAGCTAAAACCGTGATAGATAGTGATGGAACGATGACAATGATAGAAGGAGATCTATCAGAGATGGAACCCAAGATGAAACAAATCAAGGTAAAGCAGGAAAACGTTGCAATTGACGACAATGCCATTCCTGAATCTCTGAAAAGGACTTTAGACAATATTGCGGCTAAAGCTGCTGACCGCAAAGCAGAGGTCGTGAATGCGCTAAGCAACGAACAGCCCGCTAAAAGCCGCATGGTGGAAGATTCTTACGTTCAGTGTACTTGGTGGGAAGGTTGCTACTATTGCCAGGACGAAGACAAGAATTGGCATCGGGTTAAGTGTTTTACCTAGTTCGTAGGTTGGGTTAGCGCTAGCGTAACCCAACAAATTCAGTTGTGCAGTTTGGGTTACGCTAGCGCTAACCCAATAGATTCAGCGTTTCCGCTGATGAACAAGTTTGTCACTCACAAGTTTGTCACTCATTGAGGGGGCGTTTCCTCTGACATGATAGGAATAGGGCGCGATCGCCGCCGTCTCAAATGCCGAGTTCCCCAAAAAGCACCTCCAGCAAGAATCAAAAGATAGGGACTGTAAACCGCTAACCAGATGGCAATCTGAACGAAATCAACGGTTAACTTGCCCATTGAGTGAGTTGCGCTCTCCCAAGTTTCCTGAAGCTGAATACCGATCGCCCGTTGGGGTGGGGTGTTGGCGATCGCCCCTTCTAAACTCAGGTTAATCGTTGAATAAGCCACGCGATTTTGCAGGCTGCTAAGCTGGGCATCGATTTGCTCAATTGAATTGCGAATCGCGCTAAGTTCCTGGGCGACTTTCAGCACTTCGCCAATGTCACCCGATCGCTCCATAATTTGCAGCAGCATTTCCTCCGACTTTCGCAGGTTTCTGAGACGGGCCTGAAAATCTACAAGCTGGGTCGAGACATCTTCAGCCGTAATCGCCTGACGCTGCACAGTTCCCAGTTCGCCAAGTGCCTCCAGAGTAGCCTCTAGCCGCTCTTGAGGTACTCGCATTTGCAGTGAAGCGGTGTGGCGGTAGTAGTCGTTGGGTGGAGTCTGGTTTTGCAGACTCAATACGTCGCCCTGTTGCTGTTGGGCGATCGCTGTTGCCTGATCGAGACTTTCATCTACCGCATCCACCACTACTGTAATGTCTGCGGTTTTGACTAGTTGAGGGAGCGATTTCGGCACCTCCGCCACATCCGTTGCCGCTACATCCGTTGCTTCAGCAAAATTTTCTCCCGCCGCTGGCGCTTCGACTGTTTCAGAGGGAGCGCTAGCCGTCGAATCAGCCGCAGGAAGAGGAGAACTCGCACAGCCAACCAGCAACGCGCCACCCCACAAAGCCGCTAAAAGCCAACTCCGCTTAAGCAAAACTTTAGAGCCGTTCATTATCGTCAACTTCCTTAAATCAAAAGGTTGAATGCTGCGAGTATGACTATTCCAAATACCAAAATCCGGACAGTTGCAATTTAAGCAACACCCCCACCTCCTCACCTCCCTACCTCCTGTGCCACTCAAAATCGGAGCCACCTTCGACCCCACCCACACCTACCGCTATTCCCTATGGCGAGAGTGGGACGCAGACGCACCAAAAGTTGGATTCATCATGCTCAATCCCAGTTCCGCAGATGCCGAAAAGAACGATCCAACGATTCGCCGCTGCATCGGATTTGCTCAGTCTTGGGGATATGGTGGTTTGGAAGTGGTGAATCTGTTTGCCTATCGCGCTACGCATTTGAAGGATTTGTTGCAGGCAACTGAACCCATTGGGGACAAAAATGACCGTTATTTGATTACAGCGATACAAACTGCGAATCTGCTAGTTGTGGCGTGGGGCAACTGGGGCAGCTTTAATCAGCGAGATCGAGCCGTTCTGCAGTTGCTTTCTGAGCATCGGCAAGTTTGCTGTTTGAGCATCAATCAATCAGGACAGCCACGACACCCTCTCTATGTAAAAAAAGATACTTTCCCCATCCCTTTCCAATCTTGACGACTTCTTCAATCTACTTTGGTGAAACTTGATTCACCACATCGAAATCTTTGGGCAGTCTAGAGGCAGACATTCAACCTGTATCTAGATATTTTTCCCATGAGTCAAAAGAAATTAATGCTTGCGTTTGGTTCGGTTATGGCGGCGGCTACGGTTTTGCTGACTGCAAGTGCAGCACTCGCCGATTTTCGAGTTGGCAACGGCACGGGCGGTAACTATGCCTATGAGCTTTGGAGAACAGATGACGGTGCCCTGTACTATCTGAAAATTTGGACGCGACGCAGCTATCCCAGGGGTAGCTATTTTCAGTCAATCAGTTTTGAATCTAGTCGGGATGCGTTGAATCATTTTGACTGTTATTATGCGGAGCGATCGCTTCCTAGCTGTCCAAATAACTGAGAATCCGGAGATGTAGCAATCCTGGCACAGACTTAAGGAGACAAGATCTGCGACTTCTTCGAGAAGTCGCAGATCTGAGCGCACGTTTTTACTTATTTCAGGTTGTAGTGGATATCGTCACCACACTCAACGCCAACTTACACAACGAATTAATCGAACGATTGCGGTTACAGACCGAGGCGCTAATAGCTGATCTTTATGCCATTTCCTATCGAGTTGCCAAAACGAACCGGGCGTTTCATTTGGCATAAGGTGTACCCCATTGTCTAGACAGAAAAACGACAAATTTAAGAGAGTCTACTGCAAAGCTTGATTCTGATTGGGTTGTACTAATTCATACCTTCCTCCTGTTTCAACCGAAATGCATGATCGCGG
>Ga0224723_1000004_pt1 | contig 150319 bp, 115 predicted proteins | sample Balambano_FR2_Me_FD_161647 | JGI IMG/M metagenome (GOLD analysis project Ga0224723, IMG submission 161647) | Freshwater sediment microbial communities from Lake Towuti, South Sulawesi, Indonesia - Balambano_FR2_MetaG | ecosystem: Environmental > Aquatic > Freshwater > Lake > Sediment | place... | reverse complement strand
CCTCAAACCCTTGCGGAGGGGGTCTGGGGGACGCGCTTCGTCCCCCAGTGGGGGTTTGGGGGCAAAGCCCCCAAAAGAGATCCCAATTGAGACACAGAATTAAAACACAAGATTCAAACGATGGTTATCAAAGCTGATGTAAGTTTGAAATAGCCCGAAATCAGCATCGCTTTACAATCAACCCTTATGATCGCTGCGGTTTGTCTTCAAAGCGTCCACAAAGTTTACAACAACATCTCCGTTGTCAACGACCTCACCTTAACCATCCAGTCAGGCGAAATATTCGGACTCCTTGGCCCCAACGGAGCAGGCAAATCCACCACGATCCGAATGCTCACCACCCTGACCCAACCCACCCAGGGAGAAATCGTCGTAGCCGGATGCGACGTAGTGCGACACCCCTTCGGCGTAAAAAAACAGATTGGCGTAGTCCTCCAGCAAACCAGCGTCGATGTTGACCTGACCGTTTGGGAAAACATGGAATTCCATGCTCGAATGCATCACATTCCCAACACTCGACGGCAACACGAAATCAACCGCTGGCTGGAATACGTCGAACTCATCGATCGCCGTAACGACCTGGTAAAAACCCTATCTGGCGGCATGAAACGACGCTTACAGATTGCTAGAGCCTTACTGCACCAGCCCCAAATTTTATTCCTAGACGAACCCACCATTGGACTCGACCCCCAAACTCGCCGCCGCCTTTGGGAAATCATTAAAGGACTTAACCAACAGGGCATGACCATCCTGCTAACCACCCACTACATGGAAGAAGTCGAATACCTGTGCGATCGCATCGGCATCATGGACAGCGGCAAACTCATCGAAATCGGCACCCTCCAACAACTCCGCCAAAAACACGGTGAGGGACTACTGATGAAACAGAGTGGCGATCGCTGGGAATACAAATTCTTTCCTAACATGGAACAAGCCAACGCCTACTTAGAACAGCAGCCCGACAAAACAGGGATGATGATCCGTCCCTCTAATTTAGAAGACATCTTTGTTGAACTGACAGGTAGAAGTCTGTAGTGCTGGGATTGCTAGTTTTAGGTATGAGTGTGGGTGTCAACGCAGCCCCCGCACCCACCCATACCCGAACTGAGTAACGCCAAAGATCAATGCCCCACGAACCACTAGCTCAAACTTATCTATGCCTCGTCTTGCTAGCAAAATCGAAGCAATTCTTTATCTCAAAGCACAGCCCATGCCGATCGCCAAGCTGGCTGAATGTTCGGGATGCGATCGCAAAGAGATTGAAGAAGCCCTGATCGAGCTAATTACAGACTATGCCCATCGAGACAGCGCCCTAGAAGTCGTAGAAACCTCAGAAGGCTACTGTCTACAGTTGCGTGAATCCTTCCACGACTTGGTGCAGAGCTTGATTCCGTTAGATTTGGGGGTGGGAGCGCTAAGGACATTAGCGGCGATCGCCCTAAAAGGGCCCATCAGTCAAACCGAACTCGTTGAACTGCGCGGTTCAGGAGTCTACCAGCACGTTCCAGAACTAGTAAGCCTAGGCTTTGTCCGCAAACGCAGACAGTCTGATGGGCGTTCCTACTGGCTTCAAGTGACAGAAAAATTCTACCAATACTTCCAGGTTGACAAGCTGCCCCAACCCTTTGACTTCCCTGCTAGCGATCGACCGACCCCATAATGATGTCGATGCTACCCAAGATTGCTACGATATCGGCAACCTTTACGCCACGCAGCAGATAAGGCAGAACCTGCAAATTGTTAAAGTCCGCCGCCCGAATCTTCCATCGCCAGGGAAACACATTATCGTCTCCAATAATGTAGATTCCTAACTCGCCCTTGCCGCTTTCCACACGAACATAGTGTTCGCCCTTAGGAATCTTAAAGGTGGGAGCAATCTTCTTTCCAATGAACTGGTAATCAGGATTCTTAGCCCACTCAGACTTAGGGCCTTCTGCGACCCGCTTTGCTTCCAGGTTTTCAAACGACCCACCCGGCAAGCCTTTGAGCGCCTGACGAATGATCTTAACCGACTCACGCATTTCACGGATGCGGACAAGGTAACGGGCAAAGCAGTCACCCGCCGTTTCCCACTGCACTTCCCAATCGAAGTCGTCGTAGCACTCGTAGTGGTCAACCTTGCGTAAATCCCACTTCACGCCAGACGCTCTCAGCATAGGGCCAGAAAGCCCCCAGTTGACTGCATCTTCACGAGAAATCGTGCCAACCCCTTCAACCCGCCGACGGAAAATCGGGTTGTCGGTGATCAAACGCTCATATTCATCGACTTTAGGTAGGAAGTAGTCGCAAAAGTCTTCACATTTGTCTACCCAACCGTAGGGTAAGTCGGCTGCAACACCACCAATGCGGAAATAGTTGTTGTTGACCATGCGATAGCCCGACACCGCTTCCCACAAGTCATAAATCATCTCCCGCTCACGGAAGATGTAGAAGAAAGGCGTTTGTGCGCCAACATCCGCCATGAAGGGCCCAAGCCAGAGCAAATGGTTAGCAATCCGGTTTAGCTCCAGCATGATGACGCGAATGTAGCTGGCGCGTTTGGGGACTGAAATATCTGCCAACTTTTCGGGAGCGTTAACGGTGATTGCCTCGTTAAACATACCTTCGGCATAGTCCCAACGGCTGACGTAGGGAACGTACATCGTATTGGTGCGGTTTTCGGCAATCTTTTCCATACCGCGATGCAGATAGCCGATGACGGGTTCACAGTCGATCACGTCTTCACCGTCCAGGGTGACAATCAGGCGCAGCACTCCATGCATAGAGGGGTGATGCGGACCCATGTTGAGCACCATAGGTTCGGTCTTCGTCTCAATCATTGCCATAGACAAGCAATCTCCCGATTAAAAAATCGTCAAGCGGCCGATCATCATGCCGCACCCTACGACGTTGACTTTTGTTGCACTGCCTCTTCATTATATTGGCCTAAGTACGGTCTGCTGGGGTAAACCTGGCCGAAAATCTAGAGAATTTTCTGATGCGATCGCCCCATCCACTCTTATAGCTAAACCAGCCTGGCAGCAATGCCATTAGACTTTTGTTAAGAAGTTATACTATACTAAGCGTAGTCGTTATGAGTTTATCTAGATCTATGACAAACCCAGCGGTAGAAAATCTAGTCATTATTGGTTCTGGTCCGGCTGGATACACGGCTGCCATTTATGCTGCAAGAGCAAACTTGAAGCCATTCGTATTTGAAGGATTTCAAGCAGGTGGGCTACCGGGCGGACAGCTCATGACCACGACCGAAGTCGAAAACTTTCCTGGATTTCCCAGCGGCATCACCGGCCCTCAACTAATGGATCAAATGAAGGCGCAGGCTGTGCGCTGGGGAGCAGAGTTAGTGACAGAAGACGTTACTTCAGTTGATCTGAGTCAGCGTCCCTTTGTGATTCGCTCGGAAGAGCAAGAAGTCAAAGCGCACAGCATTGTCATTGCTACTGGAGCTACTGCAAAACGGCTGGGACTGCCCTGTGAAAACCAGTTTTGGAGCCGAGGAATTTCTGCCTGTGCCATTTGTGACGGCGCGACTCCCATTTTTCGCAGCGCTGAGTTAGCGGTGGTTGGCGGCGGTGACTCGGCCGCAGAAGAAGCGGTTTATCTCACCAAGTATGGCTCTCACGTTCATTTGCTGGTGCGAGGCGACAAGATGCGGGCCAGCAAAGCGATGCAGGATCGTGTTTTGAGCAATTCCAAAATCACCGTTCACTGGCACACAGAGACGCTTGACGTGTTTGGTGAAGAAGACCACATGAAGGGAGTCAAAATCAGAAACGCTCAGACTGGAGAAGAAGGTGAGCTTCATGTCAGAGGCTTGTTCTACGCTATTGGACATACGCCTAACACCTCCCTATTTGAAGGGCAACTGGAATTGGATGATGTCGGATACATTGTGACTAAGCCCGGATCAGTAGAAACCAGCGTAGAGGGAGTTTATGCGGCGGGTGACGTTCAGGATCATGAGTTTCGTCAGGCTATTACAGCGGCAGGCACAGGCTGCATGGCGGCAATGCTAGCCGAGCGATGGCTTTCCGTAAACGGTTTGGTGCAAGAGTTTCACCAGACCGAAGATTCAGAAAAGCCTGCAACTGAAGCGGCTCACAAGAAGACTGAGGATGAGCAAGCAGCAGAGTTTGATGTGGCTAGAACTCGTCACGAGGGTGGCTATGCACTGCGGAAGCTTTACCATGACAGCGATCGCCTGATTGTAGTGAAGTATGCTTCGCCCACCTGCGGCCCCTGTCATACGCTCAAGCCCATTCTTAGCAAAGTGGTGGATGAGTTTGACGGTCAAATTCACTATGTAGAAATTGACATTGAGGCAGACCCAGACATTGCTGAGTCAGCCGGGGTGACAGGTACGCCTACCGTCCAATTTTTCAAGGACAAAGCGCTGGTCGATCAGTTGAAAGGGATGAAGCAAAAAAGTCAGTATCGAGAAATTATCCAGAAGCACGTGTCGGCGGCTGTTCCAGTTGGATAGGAGAAACGAGGGGTATATTCAGTTTTTTGTGTAAATGCAGGCAGAATGCCTACATTTACACAAAAAACAAATCATTCTCGGAAAATTATTTTCGGATAGGGGACGAAGCGGGACTTTGCCAGCAAAGCTTTGCTGTTTATTGCCTGTCCTACAATCAATCAGTAAGCAGGGGTGAACGGCCGTTCACCCCTGTAGGAATTTGCGTTTTACGTCAGAAGGTTTGTCGGTTAGGCTTGGCTGCTGCTGTTCTCTCTAGCAAAGTCAGTGCTTGCTTCTAGCGTTTGGGTTCCCGGATCTGACAGTTCACCCAGGTTGACTTTAAAGACTCGGTTGCGGGCTTCTGTCACCTTAGGTAAGGTCAGCGTCAGAATGCCGCTGGTCAGATTTGCGCTCACCTGGTCATTTTGTACAGCTACGGGCAGGTTGATCACCCGCTGAAACTTGCCGTAGCGGAACTCAGAGTGCAGGTAGTTTTGCTCTGGAGGCTGGGGGCGATCGCCTGCAATTGCCACGCCATCACGAGTCACCTGGACATCCAGATCTTTGCCTTCAACGCCCGGTAGCTGCACTTTCATAATTAGATTGTCGCCATCATCCTGCATCTCAATTGCAGGACCCCAGGTTCCTGGTGCGTCACCTTGAGAATGGGTGATCTCATCAAACACCTGGTCAAGCTGACGGCGCAGAGTTTCGATCTCACGGAAAGGTTGCCAGTAGCGAATCATCATAGTGTCACCTCTACAACAATCCTTCAACAATCCTTGAACGGTTTACAGGTTTCAGCTTTCAGGTCTTTAGAAGAATGCGGCTTGTGACCGCTTTTGCTGACAAATCTATATTTGCCCAGCACTTCTTTAAAGGCGAGTCAGGAGAACCCCACTCCGAAGTCGTAGTTTCTCACCCCGATCTGCTGCTGCCAAGCCTCATCTAAAGCTATGTCCAGGGACGGATCTTGAGATTTTGGGTCGATCGCCCTAAATCCACCGTCAGGAGGTCTTTTCATGCCGATTCGCACTTTCAGAAAGTGTGGATTTCACGCATCATTAAGGGTAGGTATACCCATTGTCAAAAAAAGTAAATCGTTCTTACACTTCAGACACTTCGTTGCAGGTTTTAGACTTCGTTAAGACTTGTTTTACGATTCTTAATATAGGCTCTCAAGCAAATGAGTCGCTTGAAAGCACTCCGTAAACAAAAGGCTGGTCAATTTAGCTCGAGTCTTAATCCTTAAGGAGGTTTGTAATGCGGATTGCTCAAATCGCCCCGTTATGGGAGAGAGTACCCCCACCTGCCTATGGTGGCGTTGAACTGGTCGTTGGCTTGCTCACAGACGAGTTGGTTCGGCGGGGACATGAGGTGACGCTGTTTGCATCGGGAGATTCCATTAGTCTGGCTAAGCTGGAGTCTGCTCACCCTCAGGCGCTGCGTCTGGCTTCCAACGTAAAGGAATACGGCATCTACGAAATGCTGCAACTGAGTCGGGTGTATGAACGGGCGCAGGAATTTGACATCATTCACTCTCACGTGGGTTGCACTTCCTTGCCTTTTGCCAATCTGGTCAAAACCCCAACGATTCACACCCTTCATGGCATCTTCACACCAGACAATGAAAAGATGTTTAGCCATGCCAAAAGCCTGCCGTTTGTTAGCATTTCCAATGCTCAACGGGAGCCTCGACTAGGTTTAAACTGCGTCGCGACGGTTTACAACGGCATTGATCCTGATAGCCACCAATTTTACCCTCAGCCCTCTGAGGAGCCTTACCTGGCATTTTTAGGGCGAATTTCACCCGAAAAGGGAACGCATCTGGCGATCGCCATTGCCAAGCAAGCAGGCTGGAAGCTAAAAATGGCGGGCAAAGTCGATGTCGTAGATGTGGACTATTTCGAGCAGGAAATCAAGCCGCTGATCGACGGTGAGCAAATTCAATACCTGGGTGAGGCAAATCATTTTCAGAAAAACACGCTTCTGGGCAACGCGGTTGGAATGCTGTTTCCGATTACTTGGCGCGAGCCGTTTGGGCTGGTGATGATCGAGTCGATGGCGGCTGGCACTCCTGTAATTGCGATGGAGTTAGGGTCTACGTCTGAGGTGATTGTTCACGGCAAGACTGGCTTCCTGTGTCACAGTGTGGAGGAATGTGTGGAAGCGATCGCTCGTCTTCCTGAAATCGACCGCCGTGCTTGCCGAGAACACGTGATGGCTCAGTTCAGTGTAAAGCGCATGGTTGATGGCTATGAAGCGGTCTACCGCCAGGTTCTGTCCGATCGCTTTATCCAAAATGGGCACATCCGCTCACTAATCGGATCAGGCGATAGCAAGAACTAGTAGCTTGTCTTTTAGCTTTAGGGGTTTACCCTAAAGCTAAGCTGCGATACTGCACGAGTCTCAAAGCTCAAAGGATTTTGGGTAGTGTGGATAACCTCTGTGCTGCTCAAAATCCTTACTTAAATTCCTTTCTGGGTCAGCAATGCTCCCTGGGTTCGAGATAGGATACAGGTAAACAGAAATGCTGAATCATGGTAGAACGTCCCGTTAAGAAATCTGAGCGTCAAGTAGCCGAGCCTCAGATTGAATCTAGTGAAGTGGCGATGGAAGCGGCGGTTGAGTCTCTACCCGAAGCGGCTCCAGCAAAACGCGCCCCCGCTCCGGTGAAGCGATCGCCAGAAGAACGCAACGCCTTGCGCTCAGCCGAAGGCAAGGAAGGGAGAGAAAGAGGTCGAGATCGGGATAAGGATCGCTCTAAGGGGAAAGGAAAAGGAAAGGGCGATCGCGATCGGGATGAACGTCCCGCGCCTGCAAATCTAGCCTTGATGCGAGGGCCTAAACCCACTCAACCCAAACCACCCGTCGAAGAAATTCCAGAAGAAGTTGCAGAAGCGGCACCAGAAGAAGCGGCACCAGAACCAGTTGAGGTTGCTTCCGAAGTGGAGGTTGCTTCTGAAGTACCTGAAGTAGCTGCTTCCCCTTCTGAGGCAATGGAACCTACTGAACCAGTTTCCGAACCTATCGAACCCGCTTCTGCCTCTGACACAACTCCTGAAGCGGTGATCGCCTCAACGTCTGAAGCCGTTTCTGAACCTGAAGTCGCTTCTGAGGAAATCTCCGAAGCCGTTTCTGCGCCTCAAGTAGTGCCTGAACCGACAGCCGAAGCCGCGTCAGCACCAGCAGAAGTTGCTTCTGAGGAAACTCCCGAAGCTATTCCTGCATCAGAAGTTACTCTTGAACCGACAGCCGAAGCCGTTCCTGCATCAGAAGTAGCTCCCGAAGAAATCACCGAAGTTGTCCCTGAATCAGAAGTTACTCCTGAGCCGACAGCCGAAGCCGTTTCTGAAACCGAAATATCATCTGAAGCAACCCCTGAAGCCGTTCCTGCGCCTGAAGTGGTGCCTGAGCCGATCATCGAAGCCGTGCCAGCACCAGCAGAAGTAGCTTCTGAAGCAATCCCCGAAGTTGTCCCTGAACCCGAAGTAGCTCCTGAAGCGATCTCCGAAGTCGTGTCAGCGCCAGCAGAAGTAGTTCCTGAAGCAATCCCCGAAGTTGTTCCTGCGCCTGAAGTAGCTCCTGAAGCGATCTCCGAAGACGTTTCTGAACCCGAAGTAGCTTCTGAAGCAACTCCTGAAGCTGTTCCCGGGCCTGAAGTAGTGCCTGAACCGACAGCCGAAGCCGTGTCAGCACCAGCAGAAGTGGCTTCTGAGGAAACTCCCGAAGTAGTTCCTGAATCTGAACCCGTTTCCGAGGTGGCGGAGACGGTTGAGGTGGTTTCTGAGGAACCGACCCAGCCTTCAGTTGAAGCTGCTGAAGTTGCTGCTGAAAGGACTAATTCCTAAGCTGGGTTTACCAAGCCCCAACCCTTCTCCCCAGGGAGAAGGGAGCCAGATCAAAGTTCCTCTCCTGCGGGATACCATATATTTCATAAGTCGAATTGATCCTCCCTAATCCTCCTTAAAAAGGAGGGAACCGGATCGGAAGTCCCCCTTTTCAAAGGGGATTTAGGGGGATCAAGCCAGGGTTTGTCCTCTTATCCGGGATGTGTATACACGGCAGCCTGCGGGAGAGGGATTTAGGGAGAGGGCGCATCTTAGAATTTCACACGAGTTACTAGCCGCTGCGGACTGCCAACAGACAAACGCAATGAGTCAGCATAGAAAACTAGCTTCGGCTGGTCAAGGCTGAGATGGTGAAACGGACTGCCACTTGGCACCTGCAAGTCAGCGCCCAACAAACTAAAATTGGCTGACGCTTCTGCCTCAAACGAGAGCAAATCAGCATCCCGCATACTAAAGCTCGTCACTTTGAGGGGTTGTCGCCAAGTGGGAATCTGCCAACTCTGTTCAAACCGACAAAGCAACTGATTGCCCTGATAGACCGATACTCGTTTTTGGCTGCCCTGCTCCCAGACAAATTGAGCTAGTTGCTTGGGTAAGCCCCAAATTTCTCGCCCTCCGGCAACCGAGTCGGGATTGTCTACATAAATGTGTGACACCCAACTGCCAACTTGGTTGGCGTAGCGGGTCAGCGCACCCACCACAATTAGCTCGTTATAGAGCAGCGTTGACCCTGTTTCGTAGGAGGCAACGTAAATGCCTCCCAAAGTTTTACCGGGAAAGACTGAAACGATTTCTAGCTCAGTCGGAACCAGCGGACGGGCTTGCTCAATATCAATGAGTTGAAGGCTCTGGATAGAATAGCCCTGAAGTGTCCAGGGTGCTTGAGGATAGGTCACTTTACAGTTCTCCTGAGTTTGCGCCTGTAAGGGCCTGGGTCGCTAGCAAGGCAAGGGCTGCGGCGCTGGCGATCGCTCCCCATTTCACAGTTGGGTTTCGGTCAAACCAGTCACTCACGCTGGGAATCGTGAGATGCCCAAAATCACCCTCAACCCGGTCATAGCCTGCCGCCGGATCAGCGGGAGTAAATAGATTATTGGGATCATCCTCTGATTTTAGTTCATCGGTTCGCTGGAGTGGAAAGGCGATCGCTAGCAGTAGCGCATCCACAAGTTGCGGCGACAGACGTTGCAGCACGTCTAGAATTTTACCGACATCACCCACAATAAAATCACGGGTCGGATGCTCTGCGGTATACAGGATCGCATCCGCAACCAGACTCGGCTGATAGTAAGGCGGGACTCCGGTTGGCTTTACACCTAGCTTAGTCATCACCTTGTTATAGAAGGGTGTATTAATCACCGCTGGCATAATGTTTGTCACGCTAATCGGAATGTTGTCGTGCCGCAGCTCTACTCGCAACGATTCCAAAAATCCTTCAACTCCATGTTTTGAAGCTGAGTAAGGGCTTTGCAGCGGTATGCTACGCCTTGCCTCCACTGAAGAGATATGAATCAGCGCCCCTCTGCCCTCCCGTTTGAGATGAGGCAATGCTGCCATTGCCCCATAGACCTGTCCCATCAGAGTGACATCGACGACGCGCTTAAATTCTTCTGGCGTAATTTGCTCAAATGGAGCTAAGACCCCCGTAGCCGCTGCATGAACCCAGGTATCAAGCCGTCCGTAAGTTTCAACGGTGCTGTTGGCGATCGCCTTCACCTGCTCAAATTCAGCTACATCTGCAACAATCGCCCGCGCATCCCCGCCTGCACTCCTAATTTGGTCAACCAGGGTTTGTAGCCCTACTTCGCTGCGGGACGCAACTACAACTTTTGCTCCTTGCTGGGCAAACCGGAGCGCCGTTTCACGACCGATGCCGCTTGAAGCCCCCACAACGGCAACCACCTGCTGATGAATTGGCTTTAATTGCATCTCTTATTTCCCTTCAAAAAAGTTCATCAATCTCTTTTCAGTAGGCAAAATTCATTTACGCACAGCATCCTTCTATTGGCTGAGGAACTTCCTTTAAAAACTCAATTGATTCAAAATCTTCAAATAGGCTGAAAAGCAGCTAGTAGAAACAATTCCTTCTTTGATCTACCCCTTTGGAGTGAAGAATTTCTTTCACTCACATTCCTAAGCTGAAGGCACAAACAATAGAGCTGTACCAGTTTTTTGTGAAGCTTACTTCTTTGTGAAACACTCAGAGCAAAGGAATTTAGGCCCCTTGTTCATTTAGCGATCGCTTACCATACTCTGCTTGTATAAGTTCTGAAAAGCTGTAGAAGTAACTTTGGAAAGGGCGATCGCTTAATTTCGTTAGCTGACCGTATGCTTACAATTGCTAAATGAGCATAGGAATTGGAAATGAAATACAACGAATTGATTAAACGTATCCAGAACTTTGCTCAATCTGATTCTCGCGAACAAGTGGAGCAGGCGACTCACGTTTTAACTCACTTCTGAGTCACTTTTAGATTCCTCTAATTTTCCAAAAACTTAAATTGAAGACCTAGACAAGCATTATGGAAGAAGTCACAAGTCAATCAAATCTGCAAGACCAATCTGCGGCAAGCAGCAAAAGTGATACCGAACGTTGGGCTTCAATTATTGGCGGTAGCGCGATGGTGTTGATGGGTCTACAACAGCGTTCCCTACGAGGAGCGTTGATGGCGATCGCAGGTGGCAGCTTAGCTTTTCATGGTGCGAAAAGTGAGAAAAGCTTGCCTGAAACCATTGCTGATGCCACAGGCTTAAACAAGACCATTCGCGTTGAGAAAACCGTCACTATTAACCGCTCACCCTCTGACCTGTACAACTTTTGGCACAACTTTGAGAACCTGCCAACTTTCATGAAGCACCTCAAGTCCGTCACTGTGTATGACAACAGGCGCTCTCATTGGGTAGCGACTGCGCCATTGGGAACTTCGGTGGAATGGGACGCAGAGGTGGTTAGCGATCAGCCCGATCGCCTGATTTCCTGGGCTTCGGTAGAAGGCGCTGACATAGACAATTCTGGTTTTGTTCGCTTTCAGCCCAGGCCTCAAGGACGCGGCACCGAAGTCAAAGTCGTGATGGAATACAACCCGCCCGGTGGAGCCTTAACCGGAGCGTTAGCAAAACTGTTTGGTGAAGAACCAGAACAGCAAATTGGGTCAGAATTGAGCCGCTTTAAGCAACTGATGGAAGCAGGTGAAATTGCCACCACCGAAGGTCAACCCAGCGGCCGCAGTTAAACTAGCGTCCAGATCTGCGACTTCTTTAAGAAGTCGCAGATCTAAATACTCGTAAACAAGAAGGAGCGAAGTAATGAGACGGATGTTTGAATTGCTGAAACAAGTTTTGCTTGTGTTTCTGGCAGGAATTCTATTTCTAACCGCTAACGTTGGGGTATTTGAGGGAGAGGCGATCGCCGACATTGAAAAACCACAGGCAACTACCTACGACCGGGGTAACTACAACAACGAAATTAGCGAACCGGGTACAGGTGGGCAGGCTAACTACGGTGGCAGAGGTGATAGGCCAGATGCTGCCCTTGAAGGTAGTCCCCAGGTAGAAAGAGCGCAAGATGGTTTGAAAGGTGTTGCTGATAATGTGCGTGAAAAACTCAATCTTGATCAGCCCCTTTATCCAGGCACAAAAGAGTTTATCGACGACGTAAAGAATAAGGTTGAAGAAACCGTTGAAGGTGAAGAAAGAGCCGTAGAAAGATAAGGAGAATTGGATGAAAGCTGTTTGCTGGCACGGCGCGACAGATGTTCGAGTTGATAACGTACCCGACCCTAAAATCATTAACCCGCACGATGCCATTATCAAAATTACGCTAACTGCAATTTGTGGTTCTGATTTGCACCTTTATGATGGGTTCATTCCACTCATGCAGTCAGGGGACATTCTCGGCCATGAATTTATGGGCGAGGTGGTTGAAATCGGCAGTGAGATTAAGCGGATCAAGATTGGCGATCGCGTCGTTGTTCCGTTCACCATATCTTGCGGAAATTGCTTCTTTTGTCAGCGAGACTTGTGGTCACTGTGCGATAACACCAATCCGAATGCGGCGATCGCCGAAAAGCTCTATGGACACTCAGCCGCTGGGCTGTTTGGCTATTCTCACATCTTTGGCGGCTATGCTGGAGGGCAAGCACAATATGCCCGCGTTCCCTTCGCTGATGTAGGTCTATTCAAAATTCCAGACGGCTTAACCGATGAGCAAGTCTTGTTCCTGACAGATATCTTCCCTACAGGCTACATGGCCGCCGAAAATTGCAACATTCAGCCTGGTGATGTTGTCGCTGTCTGGGGCTGCGGGCCAGTAGGACTGTTTGCAATTAAGAGCGCCTATATGCTGGGAGCCGAGCGCGTCATTGGCATCGATCGAATCCCAGAGCGTTTGCAGATGGCCAAAGAATTTGGCAAAGCTGAAATCATCAATTACGAAGAAGTAGATGCAGGTGAAGCGGTAAAAGAAATGACGGGTGGGCGCGGTCCAGATGCCTGCATTGACGCGGTAGGCATGGAAGCGCACGGCACCGATGTAGCAGCCATCTATGACCGAGTAAAACAAGCGGTGCGTCTGGAAACCGATCGCCCCACAGCGCTTCGCCAAGTCATCGTTGCCTGTCGCAAAAGCGGTACCGTCTCCATGCCCGGAGTGTATGGCGGATTGCTCGACAAAGTTCCCTTCGGGGCAGCTTTTAGCAAAGGATTGACTTTCAAAATGGGGCAAACTCACGTTCACCGCTATCTAAAACCTTTGCTAGAACATATTCAAAACGGTGAAATTGACCCGTCTTATATCATCACTCATCGAATGAAATTAGAAGATGCACCGAAAGGGTATGAAATCTTCAAACAGAAGAAGGATAACTGCGTCAAAATCGTGCTTGATCCGGTCTAACCTTCCTCTTGAACTTTTTAGCATGATTACGCCCTTAGCTGTAGTTACCCCCCAAAGGAATAGAGCCTATACTTCCAACCGTAGGGAGAAGAATATATCACCTTATCAACTTAATTTGGGAGAGTGACCGTCCAGCAGACTATCATCACAACGAGGAAATTATGGAAAGAAAAGATCACGATCCGATTGATAGAAAAGATAGAGTGAATCACGATCCGGTCGATGCTGATGCAAATCGTGACCCTATTACCGGTGAACCGGGGGCGCATCCCGTTGGAACTGGAATTGGTGCGGCAGCGGCAGGGGCAGTTGGTGCAGCGGTAGGCGCTGTTGGTGGCCCTATCGGCTCTGTGGTAGGCGCAGCAGTAGGCTCTGTAGTAGGCGGTTTGGTCGGCAAGAGTGCTGCTGAAGCGGTCAACCCAACCGTTGAAGATGATTACTGGCGGGAAAATCATACCTCTCGCCCCTACGCAAAGTCTGACTACACCTACGACGATTACCAGCCTGCCTACCGCACGGGTTACGAGGGATATACTCGTTATCGCGATCGCGGTACAAGCTTTGACCAAGTTGAGCCAGATCTGCAACGCGATTACGAAACTAGCTATGGCAGTTCCCGCTTGCGTTGGGATGATGCTCGTCATGCGACCCGCGATGCTTGGGATCGGGTAGACCAAAATACTCGATCTGTAGGCGAAGATGATTACTGGCGGAGCAACTACACCTCTCGTCCTTATTATGAGCAGGGAGTAACCTACGAAACCTACCAGCCTGCCTACCAAATGGGCTATAGCAGCTATGGTCGCTACGGCACCAACAGGACGTTTGATCAAGTAGAACCTGAACTGCGACGTGACTATGAACGGCAGCATGGCGGTGCCGGGCTAGCTTGGGATAAAGCAAAGTATGCTGTTCAGGATGCCTGGAATCGCGCAGCTAATGCCGTGAGAAGAGATCGGTAGAGTCAAGGGGGCTTGCAATCAAATCATGTCCCAGTTGTGTGGCGGTAGCCATGTTGATTAGGACATTTTTGTGGGGCGGCTCCGCTGCCCCACAAAAATGTTCATACCTTAATACCGATTTGATTTGATTTGAGCTTGAGCAGAATAGATCCTCGTTGGGGACAGCTTCACAAAGAATTGGTATAACCTGGCTGAACACAGCTATATCTTGGGCTACAGGCTAAACCTTTCAAACCTCTTTTTTGCAATGAGCTGAGCAATTGGCACTATGGAAATATCAGTTCACCTTTTCCCTCAATCACCTCACCGATTGCCCATGCGGGTAAGTTCCTAGTTTCAAGCCATTGAAGTGTTTGCTCAACCTGAGTGGGAGGCACCAGCAGCACAAAGCCAATTCCCATATTAAAAGTGTTGAACATCTCAACTCGCTCAACGGAACCTGCCGTAGCTAACCATTCAAAAACGGGAGGAATCGTCCAACTTTGATCATTAATTTGAATTGACTGGTTCACTCCCAGACAACGAGGTAAGTTTTCAGGTAAGCCACCGCCTGTAACGTGGGCCATACCATGAATCGTGAGTCCGGCTTTGCGTGCCGCCAGGATAGGCTTGACGTAGATGCGCGTTGGAGTTAACAGTTCCTCAAGCAGGGTTTTCCCGGAGAGGCTGGGGGGGCGATCGCCCAATTCCACACCCGCTGTCTCAATAATCTTTCGCACCAAACTAAACCCGTTACTGTGAACACCCTGACTCGCCAGCCCGATCGCCACATCCCCAACTTCAACCTGAGAACCATCTAAAATCTGGCTTTTCTCCACAATGCCTACGCAAAAGCCCGCTAAATCATATTCTCCTGGCTGATAAAAACCGGGCATTTCAGCCGTCTCTCCACCCAACAGGGCACAGCCTGACTGAAGACATCCTTCTGTAATTCCAGCAACAACTTGAGTCAGTTGAACAGGTTCTAGTTTGCCCGTCGCAAGATAATCCAAGAAAAACAGTGGCTCTGCCCCACAGGTGAGAACATCGTTGACGCACATCGCAACCAGGTCAATTCCCACCGTGTCGTGGCGATCGCCATTCTGCGCCAGCTTCAGCTTAGTCCCTACGCCATCGGTGCCAGACACCAACACGGGTTCTCGATAGCCGCTTGGAAGCTGAAACAACCCGCTAAAGCTGCCCAACCCACCCAACACCTCTGGGCGACGGGTGCTATCAACCAGGCTGCGAATTTGCTGCACAAACGCCCGACCCGCCTCAACATCTACCCCTGCCGCTCGATAATCCATACGATCCCTAACCCCATGCCGTGCAGGATGTATTTTATAGCAATCCTGGAGTTTGTTTTGGGGAAGTAGGGGAGCAGCAATTCACACAGCGCTACGTGCATCCCTTAGGATAAGTTTTTATGTGGAAATTTTTTACTTAGCGCTGTCAAAACTGGGCAGGGAGTTTTATCTTCCAGGTTATCGGGTTTGCTCCAGGTGAAGGGGGCTTTTTGGGCGGCAGACATCCACAGCAAACGTTTGGCTCTGGTCATAGCAACGTAGAGCAGGCGAAATTCTTCGGCAATTTTGAGGTGTTCGGCGCGTTCCCAGGCGGCGGTGAGACCTGGTAAAGGATATTCTTCATGCACACGGGCGCGGATTTGCGCTCTGGCGACTTCAGGTAAACTAAAGTCACCGAGAAACTGTGCCTGGGGCGGAACTCGCAAGCTACCGGGGATTAACTGTTCGTGTAGGAAAGGGATAAACACAAAGTCCCAGTCGAGTCCTTTAGCTTTGTGCATGGTGATGATAGTGAGTTGTCCTTTGCGGGTGTAGCGTTCTTCACTATCGCCGACTTCGACGGGTTCAAACCGTTCAGAACTGACGATTTCGGTCAGCACATCAATGGGGGAAAGGGTAGAATTGGCGGCGATGCGTTGGGCAATTTGCTCGGTGAGTTTGTCAGCGGTCGCCAGTTCAGTTTGCTCATATTTCAAAGTGAGTGCCAGGAAGGGAATGAGTTGATATTGGGGTAACTCTAGCCGCGCCCGCAATAGTCCAGTGCAGTAGCGCTGTGCCTGGAGAACGGGGTCGGGCTGGAGCGGGTCGAGCGGGCCGGGGTAAAGAAACTGTTCGGGGAGACTGGTGAGCAGATTGAGATCTTGGGTGGGGATGAGTTTGCGATCGACCAAAACTTTGAGTGCAGCTTTGAGGTTGTCGGGAGAATGGGGGCGATCGCAAAACTGCATCAGCGACAGGATTTCGGCGGGAATGTGAGACTGGCGATCGCGCTGTCCTACGTCGTACACGTCAATCCCCAGTTCCTTTAAATTCACTTTTAGCCCATGCTGCTCTGGGTTTTGCAGCAGATCTGAGACAAATCGCCCCTGCCGATTTTCCCGCACTAGAACTGCCATGCGTCCATCGGGATGCTGGGCAAAAAGTTCTGCAACTCGCTGACCAATCAGATCAACCGTCTGAAACACGTCTTCTGGCAGGACGATTTCTAACCCTCGCCCAACGGCAGCCGGATTTGCGTCTACCTGCGGGTCGTCTGCCTCAACGGGATGGATTGCCTGATGGCGGAAGGGATTTTTGAAAGGGGCGATCGCCCCCCCTCCCAATTCCCCACTACCCGTGCCATACCTGCGATTCACCCAATCCAGCATGAAGTTTGCCGCATCCATAATGATAGTGGCGCTGCGTCCTGCCTGATCCATTTCTGCCAGCCTGCCCTGAGCTTCACAGGTTTCGCAAAACTGACGAAAGAACACAGGGTCAGCCGGAGTAAAGGTGGAATTGATTGCCTGGTTTGGATCACCGACGCGCACCAGATTTGGGGGTCGGGTGGCATCGGGATCAGACGCAAGGATTTCTAAGAGACGGGTTTGCAGCGGAGAAGAATCTTGTGCTTCGTCTTCAAAGACGGCATACACCTGCTGTTGCCAAAGCTGACGGGCGCTGTCATTTTCTAGCACTCGCAGCGCCGCCAAAATCATGTCGTCGTAGTCAATCAGTCCGCGATTTTGGAGAAGCAACTGATAGCGCTCGTAGAGTCCGGCGGCGATCGCCAGCACATCATAGTTAACCTCAGCCGCATCATGCATCACCTCCTGGCTTAACTGCCGCAAGTCAGCGGGCAACAGTCCTGAACTTTTTGCCTCATGAATAACGGTGAGCGCCAGTTCGGGCAACACTTCCGTTCGCAGCACCGACTGTCGCCTGAGCCGCTCGGTCTCTTCGCCGTCAAACTGTCGCCCTTCTAGCAAACGCTGATAAAGCTGAGGGTTAGCGCTAATCCACTGCTCGACACAGGTGCGAATCAGGCGGTTGCTCTGGTTGGGCAACACCAGCGTCATCCGGTCGAGGCTCAGCCCAGACAAGTCAGGATAGCGAGTGGCAATGTTTAGCGCCAGTCCGTGTAGGGTATAGACGACGAATCCGGTTGGCGTAAGGGAAAGCTCGCGCAGATATTGACGAATTTTAGCTTTGAGGTTGGCAACGGCAGAGCGAGTAAAGGTTACAACAACCAGTTGTCCGCTATTAGAATTGTCGTCAAGCTCAGTTGACAGGATGCCGCGATAGCGTTTGGCGAGAAGAATAGCGGAGGCGATCGCCATTCCGGTAGATTTGCCTGAACCCGGCACGGCTGACACCGCAAGCGCCCCGCTCTGCCAATCTGCCATCCGCTGTTGCCCCGGGCGCAGACGCGATCGAAGCTGTTGCAGGGCAACTTCCCAGGTGGGAGTAGGGGGTTGCGGGTTTGCTGTAACCATATTTGCTGTTTGCCGTTGGAGGTCTGACTTGATCTTATTACGGGGCGATCGCCTGACTTTATGTTCTACTTGCGTAAGTCCTGTTTGGTTTTGATTGGGGGGTTTGACCCCTAATTCAGCGAACCCCTTCCGTGCTAGCCTTTGGGCTATGAGTGAGGCACGAAATCGACGCAGGGCGAGCTATCAGGTATTGTTCGCGACGCTTTGGCTGACGCTGCTAGTTTTGGCAGTGAAGCTTTGGGCTGGCTGGGCGACGCGATCGCTTAGCCTACTTGCAGAGTCGCTACATACGTTGATTGACAGCTTTAGTATTGTATTGAGTTTGTCGGCGATCGCCTCTTCCTATCGCACGGCAGGACGAGAAATTTGGACGCATGACAAGCGTGAAACGGCGGGAGTGCTTTTGCTCGCCTCGTTTCTAGGATTTTCTGGATTTAGCCTGCTGATCCTGTCGGTGCAGCAGCTTGAGACTACGACTCAGGGGTTAGAATCACAGTTTCCGGTGCAGATTAGCCTGCCGCTGATTCAGCTTTTGGTCGTGGTGGTGGCAATTAACCTGTGTATGGTCTGGTTTCAACGCTACGAGGCTCGGCTACTAGAAAACCAGGCACTACAGATTAATGCCAGCCATGTGCTAAAGGATGCCTGGTTGACAGTTCTGGTTTGCGTTGGGCTGGTTGGCGTTTGGCGCGGCTATATGTGGATTGACCCGCTGCTGGCGATCGCCCTCGTACTCATGACCATCCGCAGCTATTGGCGAATGCTCAACTGGCAGTTGCCCTGGCTGGTGCGACAGGTGGCGATCGCCCCCGAAGCGCTGGCCCAAATTGCTCGGCAGGTCGAAGGCGTAACCCACTGCGAACGAATTCGCTCAAAAGGGCTGGTGGGTCGTCAGGTGTTAGTTGAAATGTCGCTGGCGCTACACCCAGAATTCATGTCTGCCGCCCGCTCCATTGCCGAACGGGTAGAGGCAGCCATTCGGGAGCGCTACGGAGCGGTGAAAGTGGTGATTTATATTGAAGGCGATCGCCCCAAACCCGATTCTGGCGGAGAATTTATCCGCTTTAGAAATCCCAGCAGCCGACGCAGCGACCCCGACTTAAACTAACCAAACGCAAATTAGCAACATACACTCGTTGCCAAGCTCCAGCTTGGCAACGCAATTAAAGAAGCTCCTGCTTCCCTTCTTGATCAGGACTTACGCACTTATCTGTAGAACAAGGGGCTTAAGCCCCTTGTTCGCGTGGCGATCGCTTGATTTACGTCACATCTGCGTAAGTCCTGTTGATGCTGGAAACTGGAGCTTCCAGAACATAGGACTTACGCAGCCAGATCCCCCAAGCCCCTTGAAAAAGGAGCTTCCGGAGTTCCCCCCTTTTCAAGGGTACGGCGTTAACAGAAACCAACAAGTTTTAGAAGTAGATTCGGTTGGGAACGACTTTTTTACGGTCGGAAATGATTTCTTCTTCGTCAGGAATGATTCGGCAGCGGTCGGGAATGATTCGGCAACGGTCAAGAACGATTCAGCAAGAGTCGTTGGTGACTTTTTCTCGTTCTCGGAATCGGCATAAGTCTTGACCAAGCTGCCGCTTGGTAATGAGTCCAGACTTCATCCCTCATCCCTCGTCCCTCATCTCTCATCCCGCCTGATGGGGCGTTAAAATCAAGGCTATGCAGCAATCTTCCTCCTCCCCCCTAGTTGTCCTGATCGACGGGCATTCCCTCGCCTTTCGCTCTTACTTCGCCCATGCCAAAGGGCGAGATGGCGGACTGCGGACCTCCACTGGCATTCCCACGAGCGTCTGTTACGGTTTTCTCAAGTCGATGCTTGACATGATGGAAAGCCAGAAGCCTCAGTATGTGGCGATCGCCTTTGACCGGGGAGAAGCCACCTTTCGCCACGAAACCGACGAAACCTACAAAGCAGGTCGTCCCGATGCGCCCGAAGACTTCATGCCCGACCTGGAAAACCTCCAGGAATTGCTCAATGCCTTCAATCTGCCTGTATTGGCGATCGCGGGCTATGAAGCAGACGACATTCTGGGAACGCTGGCGCGGCGGGCCAGTGCAGCAAACTATCGGGTAAAAATCCTCAGCGGCGATCAGGATTTATTTCAACTGATTGATCCTGACAAACAAATCTCGGTGCTGTACCTGAGTAATGCCTTTGCCGCCCGCGCTAATTCTGGCGCGAATGAATTTAACGCGGAGCAAGTGAAGGAAAAACTAGGAATTTTGCCCAGTCAGGTGGTGGACTACAAAGCGCTGTGCGGCGACTCGTCTGACAACATTCCGGGTGTAAAGGGAATTGGTGCAAAAACGGCGGCTCAACTGCTGAACGAATACGGCTCCCTGGAGGGGATCTACGCTGCGCTTGACCAGATGAAAGGCGCAGTCAAGAAAAAACTGGAAGAGGGCAAGGAATCAGCGCTGCATTCTCAGTACATGGCGCAAATTCATCTCGATGTGCCGCTTGAGATAGACCTTGAAGACTGCAAGCTGAAAGGGTTTGATGGCGATCGCCTCCGCCCGTTACTGGAAAAGCTAGAATTCCGCCAATTTATCCGACAGATTCCCAAGATTCAGCAGGCTTTTGGAGGGGCGATCGCCGAAACAACCGACGATACAGACGATGCTGCGGACGAACCGCCCTCCACCAATCCGCTCAATTTCAATACCCACAGCGAAGATCTCTGGTTTTTCAGCCCAGAAGACACCGAAGCCAGCCAGCAGGTTGCAGCGGTAGACATCCAGCCGCAAATCATCGACACACCTGACAAACTGGAGGCGCTGGTTAAACAGCTCAAAACCTGCAAAGATTCCGCCGCTCCCGTTGCCTGGGATACCGAAACCGATGCGCTGGATGCCAGAATCGCTAACCTGGTCGGCATCGGCTGCTGCTGGGGTGAAGGTCTGTCAGACATGGCGTATATTCCTGTGGGGCACAAGGCAGGCAAAAACCTGGACAAGGCTACTGCGTTAGAAGCGTTGCGTCCCATTCTAGAAAGCGCCGACTACCCCAAAGTGCTGCAAAATGCCAAGTTCGATCGCCTGGTGCTGCGAAATCAAGGAGTTCACCTGGCGGGCGTTGAGTTTGACACGATGCTAGCCAGCTACGTGCTGAATCCTGACACTAGCCACAACCTGACTGATTTAGCATTGCGTTACCTCAACCTGGCGACCCAGAGCTACACCGACCTGGTGCCCAAGGGTAAAACAATGGTGGATATGGACATTCCCCCGGTCGCGATCTATTGCGGCATGGATGTCTACACCACGTTTCATCTGATGCCCAAGCTGCGGGCAGAACTGGAGCCACTGCCAGACCTGTATCGTTTGCTGCTAGAGGTCGAAGTGCCGCTAGAACCTGTCCTGGCAGAGATGGAATACTGCGGCGTTCGGATTGACAAAGACTATCTAGCAACATTCTCCAAGCGGCTAGAGAAAGACCTGGACGCGATTGAGCAGCAGGCTTACGAGTCAGCAGGCGAGAAATTTAACCTGGGATCGCCCAAACAGTTAAGTGACCTGCTGTTTGACAAACTAAAGCTCGATCGCCGCAAGTCACGCAAGATTAAAACAGGTTACTCTACCGACGCTGCTACCCTGGAGAAACTTCAGGGCGATCATCCCGTCGTGGATGCAATCCTGGAGCATCGCACTCTGATCAAGCTGAAATCTACCTATGTCGATGCCCTGCCCCTGCTGGCAGACCCAGAGACACAGCGGATTCACACCGACTTTAACCAGGCAATTGCTGTAACTGGGCGACTCTCTTCCTCCAATCCAAACTTGCAGAACATTCCGATTCGCACGGCGTTTAGTCGGCAAATTCGGGCGGCGTTTGTGCCAGAACCAGGCTGGCTACTGGTGGCGGCAGACTATTCTCAAATCGAGCTACGCATTCTGGCGCATCTTAGCCAGGAGCCAGTGCTGGTGGAGACCTACCAGAATAACCAGGACATCCACACGCTGACCGCGAGACTGCTGTTTGAGAAAGAGACGATTAGCTCAGAAGAACGCCGCATGGCAAAAGTGATCAACTTTGGCGTGATTTACGGCATGGGCGCTTCCCGGTTTGCGCGAGAGTCCGGAGTCAGCCGGACTGAGGCGCAGGGCTTTATCGATCGCTTTAACGAACGCTATCCTCTGGTGTTTGAGTATTTGCTGAGAATGCAACGGGAGGCGATCGCCAACGGCTACGTCACCACCATCAAAGGTCGCCGCCGCTATTTCAACTTCACCACCGACAAACTGATTCGCCTACGGGACAAAGCTCCTGATGAGATCGACCTGAGCAAAATCAAGTCTCCAGGGCAGTATGATGCCGGACTGCTACGGGCGGCAGCAAATGCCCCGATTCAAGGCTCCAGCGCCGACATCATTAAAATCGCAATGGTGAAACTGCACGAATTGCTCAAAGGCTACCGGGCGCGACTGTTGCTGCAAGTTCACGACGAACTGGTGTTTGAAGTGCCGCCTGATGAATGGGAAGAACTCCAGCCCCAAGTCAAATCCGCAATGGAATCAGCCGTCGAACTCACCGTTCCGCTCGTCGTCGAAATCCGCACCGGGAAAAACTGGATGGATGCAAAATAGCGAGACTATAGCAAACAAGGGGCTTAAGCCCCTTGTTCTACCAGTAAATTCACAAGTGAATGAACGAAAACAGGATTTTATCTTTTTATCCTTGTTCTACCAGATGCAAAGAAGTAGGAAATGCTAGAATTTCCCGGCGACCGCTCCCCCGATAGGTTCTTTCCCGTCGATGTCCGTCCTGCCCTGAAACATAGTGATCTGAGCTAGCAGGACGTAGCTCAGCCGAGCGCGAGATAACCCCCTGATTGACCGTCAGCCCCATGAGCATCAGCCCAGACAGCATAGCGAAGGTAAGAACGCGCATAAGAAAGTGCCTATAGTTAAGCTTTCGCTCCCTTATACAGTGCCTCAAATTGTGATCCGGAATTGACAGTTCTGCTCGGTAATGAAAGTTAGTCGCCCTATTATTTCACCCCATCAATCTTCACCCTATCAATGGCAGAAAAATCTAAGCCAGGATCAGATTTGTCGATTATCCAAATTCCGGGGGGGCTATTTGCAGGTGCGACCTATCCCTTTCGTGCCCTCTCACTGCTGAGAAAAACGCCAAAACTGCGGGGCTACGTGCTGTTGCCGATTCTGGTCAACCTGGTTGTAGGCGGCACTCTTTATGCCGGACTGCTGTTTGCTGGCTTCCAGGGAATCGATGCTGCAATTCAGAATTTACCTGCCTGGGCTGCTTTTTTAGATCTGGTTTTGCGGGGATTGCTGACCATTCTGCTGTTTTTGCTCACTGGGTTTGTGCTGCTCCAGTTTGGCGTGCTGTTGGGGTCGCCCTGGTATGGCAAGTTGTCTGAGGAGCTAGAGCAGCTTCGCACCGGGCAGACGGTGATTCCGCCTGGAGGAATTGGGGGAATTTTTGTGGAGATTTGGCGGGCGATCGCCTTTGAACTCAAAAAACTTTTATTGACAGCAGCGATCGCCATTCCCCTTTTACTGCTCAACTTCATACCGGGGTTTGGCACCGTAATTGCTTCTGTTGGCGGCGTTGCCCTGGCTGCAACCATTGTCTGTCTCGACTTCCTAGACCCAGCCCTGGAACGTCGTCGATTTCGATTTCGCGCTAAGTTAGGCATCGTAGCTCGAAGCTTGCCCGCTAGCGCCAGTTTTGGTCTAGTTTGTCTGGGGCTGGTTAGTATCCCCTTAGTTAACCTGCTAGCCATTCCGCTTTGTGTGGCGGCTGGAACGCTGTTTTTTTGCGATCGCATCTTGCCTGTGAACTCGTCACAATAGAAGAGCGAACTGTGAGTATTTTCATGCCAACACAGGCGGAGCGATTTGCTGACAATTGGGCTTACTTAAAGACTGAACTTCAGTGGCTAGATCGAGTGCTGATGCTAGCGGTAGCACGGCAGCGGCAAGAAACGAAGGAAGTCGATCGCCTTTCTCAGTCTCGCGCCGACCGGGTGACAAGCCACTGGTGGAAGGGGATCATGTCTTTCAAGGAGGAGATTGCTTACGATGAGCATCGTCCCCAGCAATCTCAGTCCACAGGCAAATCCAGTCAGGGCTATCAGCAGCAGCTCGAAACTCGCATTCAGCTTAGCCGAGAGCAGGGAGTTTTGCTGGGTTTGCCGTCTTTGCGCGATCGCCTTGACCTGAACCTATTTGAGAAAAATCTGGTTTTGCTGGGGCTAGCCCCTGAAATCAATCGCCGCTACGCCAAGATTTATCGCTATCTGCAAGGGGATGACCCCAACTCAAAAACCGATTTGCCAACGGTTGACCTGGTGCTGCGGCTGCTGTGTCGCAACGATGTAGAATGGCGGGCTGCTCGGGTTCATCTCACTACTGCTTCGTCGCTGTTACAGCACAATCTGCTGAAATTGTTGGCTTGTTCCAACGATACGCTGCTCAACTATCCGGTGAAGCTGGCTGACTCTCTGGTGGACTATTTGCTGTCAGAGCAGCCAACGATGCAAGCGCTAGATTTTTTGCTCGGCAAGTTTATTGCGGCTCCCGTGCCCGTCCTGGCTAGCCGCAGTGTCAGCACAAACTGGGACGATTTGATTTTGCCTGAGTCGTTACACAACACGCTTCAGCGTCTCAGTCAGCAGGTGCAACAGACTAGGGATTTGAACCTGATAGAACCGGGTAATCGCGATCGCCCCGGAACGCTGGTGCTAATGGTAGGGGCGGCAGGGACAGGTAAAACGATTGCGGCAGAGGCGATTGCCCACGCCCTGGACGTGCCACTGTGGGAGGTAGACCTGTCGCGAATCGATCCGGCTGACTATTGGCCGCTATTGCAGGAGATTAAGGCAAAGGCTCCAGCAGTGTTGTTGATTCGGTCGGTGCAGCTTTGGCTGGGACGCTCGACAGCGCTAACGCAGGCTGAAATTCACCGCTTCCTGGATCAGCGTCAACGGCTTCCAGCAATAACGTTGCTGACTGCTGCTTTCAAACAGTCGGTGCAATTGTCCTGGCAGCGACGAATGGATCAGGTGCTAGAGTTTCCTCTGCCCAGTCGGGGCGATCGCCTGAAACTCTGGCAGCAAGCTTTTTCTGACGAAATTCCCCTAGATCGCCAGATTGACTGGGAACAGTTGGCACAGATGCAGTTAACGGGGGGAGAAATTGGGGCGATCGCCCGCAGCGCAATGCTTAACTTTACTGCCTCAGGTGGCTTAACTTTGTCTCTGACTCACCTGATTCAAGCGTTAGAACAGTCTGGCAAATCGCTCAAATCTAAACAGCGCTCTCAACAAATTCTTAGAGAAGACCAAATGCTCAAGCACGACCAGGTTGTTAAGGGCAAGTCTTCTCAACGGAAGTCCTCTAAAAATTCAGCCAAGAGAAAATCTAAACCAACACAGGATAATATCGCTTAATCAAGGTGCTGGAGTGAATATGCCTGCAAAACTGAAAAAAGTGGGATACAGCTTTTGGTTTCAATGGGTGCTAGCGACGATGGTCGGGTTTGTAGTCAGTTTACACTGGATTGAAATTGGCACTCGCCCCGAATTAGGGGCATTGGAAGGAGCCGTCGGCGGGGCGATCGTAGGGCTGATGCAGTGTTTGGTGTTGCGACAGCGAATTGCTTACTTCTGGATCTGGAGCATTGTTTGCATTGCAGGCTGGAGTCTGCTTGGCTTTTTGGGCATTGGCGCTTTGGGCTGGGTGGCCCCCAGGGATATGTTTGACATTTTTCTCAGAGCCGTTTGGGGGCTGATTGAAGGAATGAAGATCGGGTTTGTCATTGGGGGCTTGCAGTGGTTGGTGCTGCGATGGCAGGTTCCTCATGGGTGGCGGTGGATTATTGCGAGTATGCTGGGCTGGGCAGTAGGTCTGGGTGCAGGTTGGGCGGTTGGCGCAATTCTACGCTCAAGAACGGGTCTGTTTTTAGGAGAGGTCGTAGGGCTAGCTGTCACCTGGGGCGTGATGGCTGCTGTGACGGGCGTTTGTCTGATCGAATTGTTGCAGCGAGACGATCGAAAAACGCTGTTTCGGCTGAGATAAGAGAGGGGGGCTGGGGGCTGGGGGCTGGAGATTAAGGGAGTTTTTGGTCGATGGGTTTTTGGCGCTGCCAGATTTTGAGGGTGCGATCGCTGCTTCCACTAATCAACAAATGGCTGTCGGGGCTAAAGGCGATCGCATTCACGTCTCGCGTGTGACCAATCAGGGTGCGTTTCAGCCGACCTGTTTCTATGTCCCAGATTTTCACCGTGTGGTCGCCGCCGCCGCTAGCGATTAGCTCTCCGTCGGGGCTAATGGCAACTGCGCGAATCCAGTCGAGGTGTCCGGTGAGGGTGTTGAGCAGTTGACCGCTCTGCATTGCCCACAGACGCACGGTGTTGTCGCAGCCGCCGCTGATCAAGATATTGTCGTGAGGGGCGATCGCAATCGAGTTTACGTCTTGCGTATGCCCGACCAGCGTATGCAGCAGTTCGCCTGTGCCAAAGTTCCATAGACGAATTGTGTTGTCGTTGCTGCCGCTAGCAAGAATCTGCCCATCGGGACTAATCGCCACACTCGTTACCGCTCTGGGGTGAGTCAGCGTGCGAAAGAGTCTGCCTGTGGTTAACTGCCAGATTTTTACCGTGCAGTCATCACTGCCGCTGACCAGTGCTTGCCCGTCGGGGCTAACGGCCACCGAGAGCGATAGCACCGAGTCGGCGTGTTCGGTCAGGGTAGAGAGCAGTTCTCCCTGCAAATTCCACAGCTTGATGGTGTCGTCCACACTGCCGCTGACCAGCGTTTCCCCATCAGGGCTGAAGGCAACCGACAAAACGGGGGCGCTGTGTCCCTTCAGGTTTTGCCTCAGGTCACCATCCCAACCCCACAGTTTCAGGGTTTTGTCGAAGGAGCCGCTGACGATCATCTGTCCGTCGGGGCTGACTGCGACTGTTGCTACTGAGTTAACGTGTCCGTGCAGCGTGTGCAGACACTTCCAGGTGGGTGCTGAAATCACGGCTGCGGTACGGGGGATAGTTTGAAGCGGACTGATGGTCAGCGGCACGGTCGAGCGAGCTAGGGCAATGGGCTGAGGGCTGAGGGCATGGAGGGCGATCGCCGCTGAAGCATAGCGCCGACTGATAGCCGGGTCGAGCATTCTATCTAACACATAGCCCAGCGAATCGCTCACCGAACTCAGCAAATAGTCGCGCCAGATCCAGACTCCATCACTAAAGGAATACAGGTCAAAGGGCGGCACGTCCGTCAGCAGGTGAATGCAGGTTACACCGAGACTGTAAAGGTCGCTGGCAAACACCGCCCTACCCACAATCTGTTCGGGTGCCGCATAGCCTGCACTGCCGATGGAAGTGCCCGTGCGGTTGAGCGCCGTTCCCGTTGCCACTTTTGCTGCGCCAAAGTCTACCAGCACCAACTGCTCGTCTTGGCGGCGGCGAATGATGTTAGCAGGCTTAATGTCTCGGTGGATGACGTGGCGATCGTGGATAAATTGCAGCACGGGCAGCAAGTCGTTGAGAACCGCCCGAATCTGCGCTTCGCCAAAGGCTCCTGATAGGTCTAGCTCTTGCTCCAGGTTGGGGCCATCTACATAGGTTTGAATCAGGTATTGATAGGGCGACTGGTCAAAGTGAGCCAGCAGTTTAGGAATCTGTGGATGCTGGTCAAGCTGCTCCATCCGCACGGCTTCCTGATGAAATAGCTCCGTTGCCTTTTCTAACTCCAGCAGCCCCAGATCTTTGGGAAAGAATTGCTTAATAACGCAGGTAGGTTTAGAGGGAATGTGTTCATCCACCGCTAGAAAGGTTCTGCCAAAGCCACCCCGCCCAATCGGTCGTAATGCCCGGTAGCGATCGCACAACAGCAACTCTGAGCCGCAAGTTTGACAAAACCGTCCGCGCCTCGGATTTTGAGGCTTGTGACAGACCGGATTGAGACAGTAGCTCATACGAATGCGACCCAGCTTAACCAAACACGCGGATTACCACCAATCTAATGAAATTATGAGTCTAACCGCCAGATCTTGATGGCTTGATCCCAACCGCCACTGACCAGGGTTCGACCATCTGGGCTAAAGGCTAAAGAAAAGACCCAACCTTCGTGTCCCAATAGGGTACAAAGCAATTCTCCTGATTTTGTGTCCCAAAACCGGATGGTTTTATCTTTGCCGCTGCTTGCCAGGATAGCGCTGTGAGGCTGAAAGGCAACCGCGTCAACTGCATCGGTATGTCCTTCGAGGGTTTTAACTAATTTTCCATCGGAGACATTCCACAGCTTCACGGTTTGATCTTGACTGCCGCTGGCTAGCAGTTGACCCTCTGGGCTGAGGGCGATCGCCTCTACCGATTCTGTGTGTCCTATCAGCGTTGCCACCAGATTCCCCTGGGGCAAACTCCACAGTTTCACAGTGCTATCTTGACTGCCGCTGGCTAACATCTGCCGCTCTTCGCTGTAGGCAACCGAAGTCACCCAGTGGTCATGACCTGAGAGCGATCGCACCTCTGCCTGCCCTCCCAGCCGCCACAGTTGAACCGTTTGATCGTGTCCACCGCTGACCAACACCTTGCTGCTCACAAACTGCACCGACCGAACCCAGTCAGAATGCCCGGTGAGCGTTTCAATCAGTTTGCCCCTAGCAGTATCCCAGAGTTTGATCGTCTTGTCATTGCTGGCGCTAGCCACAACGCGGCTGTCTGGGCTGATGGCGATCGCCCGCACCCAGGCTGTATGTCCGCTGAGTGTATGCAGCAGTTTGCCGCTGTCCAGTTGCCAGAGCTTTACCGTTTTGTCGCCACTGCCGCTAGCGATAAATAAAGTATTAGAGGCAATTGCGACTGAACGCACCCAGGACTCATGCCCCACAATCGTCTTCACACATTGCCAGCCTTGCAGCAAACCTGAAGCCTGGGAACTGTCTGCACTACGGTTAATTCCCTCTTCAGCAGGTAGCCGCGCACCGCAATTTTGGCAGAACCTATTCTCATCAGGATTCGCCGGGTTGGGGCAGTCAGGATTAGAGCAATATTTCATACTGAGGGCAGTATCGTTAGCTTGGATTTAATGGTAGATCTTCTTCGTCGTTTTCCCTACGCTTTGCAAACGCCTCACAGCGGCTATCACTGGGATGGAAGCGATCGCCGCTTCTTTGAAGGATGGTACTACCGCGTCACCCTGTCTGATTGCGGTCAAACCTTCGCCTTTATGTATTCCATCGAAGACCCAATTGGCGGAAAGCCCCACAGCGGCGGCGCGGCTCAGATTTTAGGGCCAGACGACCAGTACCTTTGCCGCACTTTCCCAGATGTTGAGCAATTCTGGGCATGGAGCGATGCCCTGGGTCTAGGGCACTGGGGCACCACAGACTTAGCCCAACCGCCCACTCACCTGCACCCTGATTTGTTTGATCACCACATTCAGCAAGGCTACCAGGGAACCGCCACCTGGCACCAGGGTAAGCTATCCGATCCGGGTTCGGGGCAGACGGCGCAGTGGCAGTACGAAATCCAGCCCGTTTATGGCTGGGGCAATGCCAATCAGCCGCAGCAGTCTACCGCTGGCTGGCTGTCGCAGTTTCAAATTTTTGAACCAGGCTGGCAAATCCTCATGGCGCACGGACTAGCCACAGGCTGGATCGAGTGGAATGGCGATCGCTACTGCTTCACTCAGGCACCCGCCTACAGCGAAAAAAACTGGGGCGGAGCCTTCCCCCAGCGCTGGTTTTGGCTCAACTGCAACGCCTTCGACCATCAGCCCGACCTGGCGCTCACGGCGGGTGGCGGACGGCGCGGCGTACTCTGGTGGATGGAATCGGTGGCAATGGTCGGCATTCACCACCAGGGCAAATTCTACGAATTCGTTCCCTGGAACTCCGAAGTTCGCTGGGAAATTCACCCCTGGGGCTACTGGCAAATGCACGCACAAAACGCCCAATTTGCAGTCGAGCTAATCGGCACCACTACTCACCCCGGCACTCCTCTCCGCGCCCCCACTGAGCAAGGTCTAATCTTTATCTGTCGAGACACCATGAAAGGCGAACTCACTTTGCGGCTCTGGGAAAATCGACTGAGCGGCAAGCAGCTTATTCTAGAAGCAACCAGTCACCTTTGCGGGTTGGAAGTCGGTGGGCCGTGGGAAGGGGTGTGGCGATCGCCCTAATTTCTCAGCCTGCACAATCTTTCTACTTCCAAATAGACTAATGGGCGATCGCAGGTTAAAAGTGGACGGCGAAATTTTTACTAACGAAGCAGAGCAACAAAGCCTGCTTGCTCAAAATGGCGATCGTATGCAAGAGCTTCTTGAATTTCTAGCTGCTGCATAATGCAGAATGAAGCACAGTCAGTATGGCTCCAGGCTTGGTCGGGGCGTTGTCTGTAGAAAGCAAAGGCAACCTGAAAGAGCTTGCTGGTTTGCGGAATAATTTCAATTGCAGAACTACTTTGTATACTTTGCGTCAGAGCTGTAGCCGCTTGTCTCAAGAAAGTGCCCCGTTTGGAGAAATGATTGAGTACTTCTGTCAGTACCATTTCACTAGTGCAGATTTGTTCTTGAGCTAAAGAGATGCTGAGATTAACAGCGTTCTGATGAAGGGTATCTTGCGGATCAAGCAATGCAATCCGGTATCCGGTATCTGCAAAGACCGTTCTCATTCTTCAACTTTGGGCGAACCGTAGAGGTAGTGATCGTGATTGATGGAACCATCATGGGGAAGTTTGTTCCATTCTTCAAGAGGAACTTGGGCTTGAATTGCTTCAACTTGCTTCAAAAGATCTAAAATGTCACTCGATGGAGCATCTGCGGCTCCAGATGCTTGAGTTCTTGCTTGCTGTCGTTGTTTGAGAAAAAGGCAAAAATCAAGGATTTCCTCAACCATTGCATCGGGAGCGTTTTCAATTTCATTGAGCAACTGTTCTTTTGCACTCATGTTTGTAATCTTTACCTCTCTGTATCTCCGCCTATTTTACGTCTCTTGTTCTCCATAAGCTGATATGTCTCTAAGGTGAGCTAATGAAGGAGCAACCGACTGACCGAATGTTTTCCCAGGTGTCATCAGACTATGCAAAGCACCGACCAGGCTACGCAGCTAGCGCGATTGACAAAATTCTAGAGGGGTTTCAAGACTACTCTCAACTCACTGCTGTAGATGTAGGAGCCGGAACCGGGATCGCGTCTCGACAACTCGCTGAACGAGGGGTGAAAGTTTTAGCGGTTGAACCTGACCCAGCCATGATTCAAGCGGCGACTCCTCATCCACTCGTGGAGTTTCGAGCCGCAAAGGCAGAAGCAACTCATTTACCCGATAGTTTCGCTGACCTTGTGACTTGCTTTACTGCCTTTCACTGGTTTGACTTTGAGCCTAGCTTACAAGAGTTCCAGCGTATCCTAAAGCCATCGGGACGACTCGCTCTCATCTGGAATCCCTGGGACTCCACTGATCCATTTACTCGACGCTATTCTCAACTGGTCTTCAAAGCTTCTAAGCGATATCGCACAAAGATCACTCCTTACAGCAACTATCCATTTGGATATGTCAAACTAGCCCGTATGGGTTTACTGCGGTATTTTCACTGGATGCCCTACTTTACAGATGTTCGTCGCTATAGCTTTGCTCACCAACAGACAACAAAGCTTGAAACTCTGATTGGCTGCGCTCGTTCTCAAAGCTTTGTGCCTGATGAAGGAGATCTCTGGGAACAGCTTGTTACAGATTTAGACAACTTGGTAGAAAGTAGCAAGGCACCTTACCACCTTGCCTATAGAACAATTCTTTTCCTGGCTCAACCTGCATTCAGAGTTTCTAAGTAAGGAGCGATCGCCTCTTCAGCATTAGCAAGAGCCTCTTCACGAGTCTTTCCTTGCGTGATACATCCCGGTAAGCTGGGTACTTCGACTACAAAAATTGTGTTCCAAGAGTGGCAGACGGGAATCCTGAAGGAAATTCAATCCTCAAGGAGAAATATTGTGCCCTACCAAGATATTAACGTTCGTCTTTCCGATGCTGACCTGCAAGAAATCAAGCAGGCGATCGATACGATTCAGAACAAAATGTCTTTTCGGATAACACTCACTCAGGAAGAACGTAAACGGCTCTACAAAATGGGCGATAAGCGGCTTGCCTTTGTGCAAAACAGCTTTAATGTTGCTCAAAGTAACCGTAACATTTTGCCTCCCAGCTTTGACCTGGAGGCTTATGCCAACGACTATCGACTTGCCGCCAACCTCAATGAGCTACTGATGCGCTTAAATCAGCTTACTGAAGAGGTCGATGATACGCTGATGGCAGTGGGCAGCGAAGCAATGAGCAGCAGCCTGACTGTTTATGAGTACGTCAAGACGGCTGCCAAAAAGACTCCCGGTTTGAAAACGATCGCAGAACAACTGGGCAGCCTATTCAAAGCAATCAGAAGCAAGCCTGCTAAACCTGTAACTAACGACTCTGAACCTCTTAGCTAGGCTGGTGATGGGTTGAGAATGGCAGATGATGCGCTGGCGGTCGCGCTTGATAGTCAGACCTTCATCAGCGAACCTCAACCCATCATGCTCGATACTCCAGGATTCATAGCCGAACCTCTACACATTGGCTGCTGAACCTCAAAGCTTCATCGACGAACCCCAGACCATCAAGCTCAAACCTCAAAGCTTCGTCGCTGAACCTCAAACCATCAAGCTCGAACCTCAGAGCTTCGCAGATGCTTGAGATCTGCGACTTCTCGAAGAAGTCGCAGATCTGAGCGCTACCCTTACTTAGCATGAACGGTTGCCGCTGAAGCAGGCGTTGTCTGGAGCAAATGCTGACCGAGGCGACGAGCAAGCGCCAGGATGGTGAAGGTCGGTGAGTACGAGGGGCCAGTTGGAAACACTGCCGAGCTAGCCACATAAAGATTCTCAGTACCAGATACTCGACAGTTCGTATCAACCACGCCCTCTTCAGGACGGCTGGCCATGCGAGTCGTACCCATCTGGTGGACGGCATCGGTCATGTTCTCGAACATCAAGTTCAAACCTTCTTGAACTTCAAGACTATACAGTGGCTTTCAGGCAGTCCAGCTAAACTCCCAGTTTCAACCGTGAATCTTAACCCATCCCTCTTTGATTCTGCAAAGTTCACAAGTAATAGTAGGGTGCGTCATGACACACGCTACTGACTAAACCCTAGCCCCTAGCTCCTAGCCCCTAACCCCTTCAAAACATAGATACATCCTACGGCAGTTTTGCTTTATCCCAGAACCCTCTATTTTCAGGGAGACGTGTTCAGACAAGGGGAATCTGCGGTGAAGATTGGCGCTCGTTACCTGGATGGAAATCGCTGTGAATTCACGCTTTGGGCACCTTTGCTAGACCAGGTAGCGGTGAAGCTGGTCGCCCCCACAGAAAATCTGTTGCCCATGAAACCTGCTGAGCATGGCTACTGGCAGGTTGTAGCTGACGACATTCAGCCCGGAACTCATTATCTTTATGATTTAGGGGAATTCGATCGCCCCGATCCCGCTTCCCAGTTTCAGCCTGAAGGCGTACATGGCCCATCGGAAGTGGTTGACCATCAAGCGTTTAGCTGGACAGATCAGGATTGGTCAGGCATACCGCTGGATGAAATGGTGATTTATGAACTGCACGTTGGCACGTTCACACCAGAGGGTACTTTTGAGGCGATCGCCCCTCGTCTCCGCCAACTAAAAGAATTGGGTGTCAATGCGATCGAAATCATGCCCGTTGCTCAGTTTCCAGGCGATCGCAACTGGGGCTATGACGGCGTGTATCCGTTTGCCGTCCAAAACTCTTACGGTGGCCCAAATGGTTTGAAGCAGCTTGTTAATATCTGCCATCAAGAAGGATTTTCTGTCATTTTAGACGTGGTGTATAACCACTTTGGCCCAGAAGGAAACTACACCAGTAACTTTGCGCCCTTCTTTACCGAAACCTATAAAACACCCTGGGGAAGTGCAATTAACTTTGATGATGCTCATAGCGAAGGGGTGAGAAATTACTTCATTGAGAATGCGCTTTACTGGTTTGAACACTATCACTTTGATGCACTGCGTTTAGATGCGATTCACGCGATTTATGACCTGGGAGCAAAGCATTTTCTAAAAGAGTTAGCCGATCACGTAGCCGCTTCATCTGAACAGGTTGGGCGCAAACTTTACCTGATTGCCGAAAGCGACTTGAACGACGTGCGCGTGATTCAAGAACCTGAAATTGGCGGTCACGGCATGAATGCTCAATGGAGTGATGACTTTCATCATTGTTTGCACACTTTGCTAACCGGAGAGCAAATCGGCTACTACCAGGACTTTGGCACCTGTGAGCAGTTGGCAAAAGCATACAAAAACAGTTTTGTTTACGACTGGCAATATTCTGCCGAGCGCAAGCGCTATCATGGCAGCGACGCAAGCGATCGCCCCGGCTATCAGTTTGTGATTTGCACTCAGAACCATGACCAGGTTGGTAATCGAATGTTGGGCGATCGCCTCTCTACTCTAGTTTCCTTTGAAGCGCTGAAACTAGCAGCGGGTGCTTTGTTGCTCTCCCCTAATATTCCAATGCTATTCATGGGTGAGGAGTACGGTGAAGAATCCCCTTTCTTATATTTCGTTAGCCACACCGATCCAGATTTAGTTGAAGCAGTCAGAGCAGGCAGAAAGAAGGAATTCTCGGCGTTTCATTTAGAAGGAGAATACTCCGACCCACAAAGCCCTGAAACTTTCAAACAATCGCAGTTGCAATGGGAGCAGCAAAAAGCAGGAAAGCACAAGGCATTACGAGACCTGTATCAACATCTAATTCATCTACGTCGCACTGTTCCTGCACTCAAGAACTTTGACAAACAAAACTTAGAAGCTACGGTGCAAGAGGAAAACAAACTACTGTTTTTGCATCGTTGGCAGGATAGCAGTAAACTCTTTTGTATCTTGAACTTCAACAACAAAGAGGTCAGCTTTAAAGCAAGTTCACCCAACGGCAATTGGCAGAAAATCTTAGATTCTGCTGAACCCAAATGGATGGGAGCAGGTTCTGCCCTATCAGATCGTTTGAACTCTAAATTAGATTCACCGCTGACTATTTCCGCTCAAAGTTTTGTCGTTTATCAAGCTCAAGCAAATCTGTGCTAGAGCTAAGATCTGCGACTTCTCAGAGAAGTCGCAGATCTGAAGCCCTGAAGTAGGTATCATTCGATTCAAGCGCCAGTTTCAAACTTATTTCTTCTTACCAATATGAGAATTCCAGCCTCTACTTACCGCATTCAATTTCATGCCGGATTTCCTTTTGAGGCAGCAAAACAGATTGTTGCTTATTTAGCAGATCTGGGAATTTCCGATCTCTATGCGTCGCCTGTTTTCAAAGCGAGAGCGGACAGTATGCATGGATATGATATTGTCGATCCGACGCAGCTTAATCCAGAGTTGGGCAGTCAAGAAGAATTTGAAGCGCTCATTAGTGAGCTGCAAAAATATGAGATGGGCTGGCTGCAAGACATTGTGCCCAATCACATGGCCTATGACAGTCAAAATAAGCTCTTGATGGATGTCTTAGAAAATGGGTCTGACTCTGAATCATTTGACTTCTTTGATATTGAGTGGAATCATGCCTATGAAGACATTCGTGGGCGAGTTCTTGCGCCGATGTTAGGCAATTTCTATGGGCGCTGCTTGGAAGACGGTGAAATTCAGCTTGGCTATGATGAAACAGGGTTGAGTATTAATTATTACGGCTTGAAATTACCTGTTCGAGTTGAGTCCTACGCTCGGTTTATTACACAAAACTTGGGTGGGTTGGCGCGATCGCTTGGTAGACATCATCCTGATTTTGTCAAGCTACTTGGCATTCTCTATATCGTCAAAAATATTCCGGTTGAGGCGAAAGGTAAAGAGCGTTACGACCAAGTTGAATTTATTAAAGGATTGCTCTGGGAACTTTACAATCAAAATCAAGAAGTTCAGGAGTTTGTAGATAGCAATGTAGAGTTTTTTAACGGGCAAAAGGGGCAACCTGAAAGCTTTAACCCACTTGACCATTTGCTGTCAGAACAGTTCTATCGTCTTGCTTTTTGGAAGGTTGGCGCAGAGGAAATCAACTATCGCAGATTCTTTACGGTGAATGAGTTGATTTCTCTAAAAATTGAGGAGCCTAAAGTTTTTCATAAGACCCATTCCCTCATTGGTCAACTCGTTGAGGAAGGCAAAATTACCGGACTCCGAATCGATCACATTGATGGTCTTTATGATCCAACCCAATATCTAGAACGGCTCAGAGAAAAAATGGGCGACGTTTATATCACTGTCGAGAAAATTCTTGAGCTTGAAGAGGATCTGTCTGATATTTGGCCGATCGAGGGAACCAGTGGTTATGACTTCATGAATTATGTCAATGGGGTTTTCTGTCGCTGTGAAACGGAGCAGCGTTTGCAGAAAATCTACACCCGATTTACTGAGCTAAACCAGCCTTACAAAGAACTCGTCGTTGAGAAAAAGAAACTGATTATCGAGAGAAACTTGGCTGGTGACTTAGATAATTTAGCCCTTAGCTTAAAACGAGTTGCGGGTCAAACTCGACAGGGTAGCGACTTTACCTTAAACGGTTTGCAGAGGGCATTGGTAGAAGTTTTAGCGCTGTTTCCTGTTTATCGAACCTATATTAACCCTCAGGGATTAACAGAGGCAGATCGCAAACAGGTGAATCAGGTCATTGAAAAAGCTAAATCTCAGCTTCCTCTGCTGTTAAATGAACTAGATTTCATCAGAAAATTGCTGCTGCTGGAATACGATGAATTTCTCACTCAGACCCAGCGGGAAGAATGGCTGCATTTTGTTATGAGGCTTCAGCAGTTAACTGGTCCTCTAATGGCAAAAGGAGTTGAAGATACGCTGCTGTATGTTTATAGCCGATTGCTCTCACTCAATGAAGTTGGCGGAAATCCAGGACAGTTTGGTATTTCGTTGTCTGCATTTCATGAGTTTAATCAGAGACGCAATGAATGCTGGAAAAACTCGATGAGCGCTACGGCGACTCATGATACAAAACGCGGTGAAGATGTGCGATCGCGCCTTAATGTCCTTTCCGAAATTCCTGAAGAATGGGAACGGCAAGTAGTCCGCTGGAGCGAAATTAATCAATCAAAGAAACTGCAAACAGATAGCCGAGTCATTCCCAGTGCTAATGATGAATATTTTCTCTATCAAACGCTGTTGGGAGCTTTTCCGTTTGAGGAGGCTGGCGATCGCTCCACTTTCCTAACCCGCATTAAAGACTATGTAATTAAAGCCGTGAGAGAAGCTAAAGTTCATACGGCCTGGTTGCGTCCTGATTCTGAGTATGAGGAAGGCTATCTCAGCTTTGTGGAACAGGTTTTAGATCCGGCTGAAGGCAATCAGTTTTTGCAGGAATTTTTGCCCTTCCAAAAACGAATTTCCGACTATGGTATCTTTAATTCTCTTTCACAGATTCTACTTAAGAATACGGCTCCAGGTGTGCCGGATTTGTATCAGGGAACTGAACTGTGGGATTTGAGCTTGGTTGACCCAGACAATCGCCGTCCAGTGGACTATGACCAGCGAATTTTTTGTTTACAAGAGCTAAAAACTGGGATTCAGACAAATATTCTGCAACTCATCGGTACCCTGCTTGACACCAGGGTAGATGGTCGAATTAAGCTATTTCTAACGTTTAGAGTTCTCCAGGCAAGAAAAGCAAATCGATCGCTTTTTGAGCAAGGAAATTATCAGCCGCTGTCGGTCAGCGGTAAGTTTAAAGACCACGTTATTGCTTTTGCTCGCAGTTTTGAAGGTAAGACGGCGATCGCCATTACTCCTCGCTTCCTTACCGGACTAACTGAAGCGGGTCAGTTACCTTTAGGAGAACAAATCTGGGCTGACACTGCGATCGAATTACCTGCTGGCTCGTCTTCTAGTTGGCAAGACGCAATTTCCGCTCAACCCCTACAAGCCAAGAGCAACCTACCCGTTGGAGAAGCCCTCAAGCACTTTCCTGTTGCACTGCTGATTGGCTAAACTCGTGACTGACTATCAGAGCAAGCTTTGCCGCAGTATACAGTAGTCCTAAATCAGTTGTAAGATGAGCGAGTTGTGAGAAGCGCACTCCTTTAGGGTGTACTTCTCACAGCTCATTTGGGGTGCGTAGCGCTCTAACAAATCAGTGAAATAGATAAAGAGTTAGTCAATGTTCAGCACGTTTTGTGTTTTATTAGTCTGCGCTCAACTACATTTTCTCTTTAGCATCTTTACGGTTGGCTTAGCCCTTCAATCTTGGCTTAATCGTATCTGGTCATCGACAGCTTTAAACCAACCATCCTACAGTTCGTTGCTCGTGCCTGTCGCTTTAGGAATCTATTGGAATACTACCCAATTCTATATCTTTTACAATACAGGATTAACATCTTCAAAATACATTCTGCTTCTCAAATACTTGCTCGATATCTTAGTACTCGCAGCTTCACTGGCGCTAAATCATCTCCTTGTTTTTAACATTTTGCATCAAGTAAAAGCCGTCATCATTCGCAGATCAACCTACTGTCTAGGTATTGTCGCTCTGTCTATAGGATTAGCCTCTTTTTATTATTTCCCTTACGCTTTCGACAATGCCCAACTGAGTTGGACTCAATATTTAATTAAGCCACAGATTTCATTTTGGGCTTCTAATAATTATGGTCAAATCGGTTATTCATCTCTTATCTATTACGTCGGCTACTTGTTTGATTTTATTCCTCTAACGACCGTTTCTAGTGCTTTTAAGCCAGCTTTATTCATTTTAATCCTCCTATGCTGTTTCTACATATTTGAGCAAATTCGCTACAAACCTCTATGGCTTTTCTCGGCTTTTTACTTCTTTATCTTATTTTTTAGCGCATTTGGTCAGTGGGGGGCTTTTGTCACTGGAAAACCATCGATATATGGAGTTATTCTTAGCATGGCTTTCTTTGCATCTTTTCTCAAACCCTTCAAAGAGATTAAATTTAGTGAGGTTTATTTATATTTCTCAGTAGCTGCTTTTAGCGGTATCATAACCATTCCGTACATGGCTATGTTTAGTGTATTTCTATTTTTTGCTTCTGCCGAGAAAAATGCTCTGACTAGAAAATTTCGCAACCTAATAGCTGTTGCCTTCTTCCCTTTATTCGTCGCTGCTTCCTACGCCACATCCTTGTCTAATATTTCGGTTGCAGTTGGCTTGTTAGCTTCCTTGTTAATGATTAGCATTCTCACAAAAATTGACTTTAACTCTGATAGAAATCATCGATTTTTTAGCAATTCCTTCTTGAGAAAAGGAATAGCATTCTTGCCATTGATTGGAATAGCCGCTAGCTATTTTTTGATGCCAGCGACTCTTATCCCAAATGGCAGATCGCCTTTTCCTCTGGATGGCACTACAACGCTCCTCGAATATTTGCTTTATCAAGATAAAAAAATTGCTCCAGTGATAATTATTCTTGGAGTAATCAGCGCTATTTTACTTCCCTTTATTGTTAGTCGAAAGGACAAGTTTGGCATTCAAGCATTTTGCATTTGGCCCATTGCAACGATAGTGTTTGTTTTAGTCGTCGTACACTTGAATATTCCTCTTCCTCTCCATCCATCTATATTTTGGAATATTATCAAGGATGTTGTTCAGTGGTATGGGGGCCCACTCTTTGGACTGCTAGTGTTGCTGCTTATTCTTGAAAGTTTTGTTCTCTTCAAGGAACGTCTTAAGAAATCAAAATTACTACCCCCCAATAAAGAAAATGCCTTTGTGCAATTTGTAGGAATTTTTCTTTTGACTGCTATTTTACTAGGACACGTTGGATATTTTCAGAAGACATTGGCTTACCAACCGCCAACCTTCACACCTGTTGGAGGGCATGGCGATCCAGATCTTGCAATTTTGGCCGAACACATATGGAGCCAGCCTGGAGTTAAAACATTTGTAATGACAAACAATTCTAATTATTTCTACCCTAATGGAATAATTAGACACTATGGTTCGACTCCAGAGAGATTTGATCAGGAAGATATAGATAAATGGCTGAAGAAGTTGGAAGGAGAGCAGCAATTTTGGATGATTGTTAATGTCCCGTATGTAGCAACTTTCTTTGAATGGCTACATCGCCAAAAGGGATCTTCTAAGTATGTAATGCCTTTAGACCACAATTCGCATCATTTATTCTTCGTTAAGCTAGATCAGCGTGGAGAGGGTACACCGCCCCCGTTTGTAGAAAGAAGTTATCAGCTCGGAACTCGAATAGATTTCAGCAGCAAAGGAAATGGGTGGGTTTATAACTCTTTGGGCTGGATAGAACCAGGAAGCCAAGCAACCTGGACTAATGGTGATGAGGCTTCGCTTACAATGACGCTAAACCACTCTCAACCATTAGGCGATCTCTCACTTTCGGCAATAACTAAGGCTTATGTCAATGAACGTCAACCTGAGCTTGAGGTAGACGTTATCGCAAACGGGGAGCCAGTTGGTCAATGGAAGTTTGTTCATGGTCAAAGTCTTGATACTGAACGAGGATTAATCATTCCAGCGGATTTGGTCAATCAACAAAATTCGCTTCAAATCACATTTCGGATACCCAATGCTAAATCTCCGGCTGAGTTGGGTTTACACGGTGACACTCGGAAACTTGGTCTTGCACTGGTGTCTATGAAACTCACGCCTGCTGTTTGCTCTAGTTATACGTTGGGAGAAACTATCGCGTTTGGGCAAGAAGGAAACAGCGAATCTTGTTTGGGGCGGGGTTGGTCGAAACCGGGAAATTGGGGAGCCTGGACTGAGGGCAATGAAGCTTTGCTAAAAATAACCCTTGCTGATCTTGAACCGCCCGGTGATGTTCTGCTTTCGGTGAAGGCGAGAGCTTTTGTCCATGAGGTTCATCCTGAGCTTAATGTAGATGTGATTGTTAATGACGAACAGGTTGGTGAGTGGGAATTTGTTCATGGGCAAGCGGATAGTGGAGTGAGAACAGCCATACTTCCAGCAAGTTTGGTGAACAAGCAAGAACCGCTTCAAATTGCCTTTCGCGTTCCCAATGCCAAATCTCTTGCCGAATTGGGTCTTGCTAGCGATGATCGTCAGTTTGGACTTGGACTGCTTGAGTTGCGCTTAAGCAAGATTGAGGGTTTGGAGTGAAAGGTTTCACCCTGATTAACTGACAAATCTCTGGAAAACCTTTATCCATCTGTATGAGTCTATCTGTGTGAAGAGTTTGATAGAGACTCAAATCGGCTAACGTGCAGACATAGAAGTATGTTTTGCAGGATGACTCCTATGCACAGTGCCAGAGAGCCAGAACAGAACTCAGATTTTGAGACAGTTAAAGCAGAAGTTGAGGGGGAATTTGCGACCGAATTCAACTCCACAGACTCAGTAAATCAAGAGCCAGTTGCACTTCCTGATATTGAAGCCGAAATTGGTTTGAAGCAGGTTGACCTTGACCAGATGGCGATTGACACCGTTGCAGTAGAGGATATAGGTGACGATCTAGATGCCGATAATGATGGTGTTGTAGATGCTGTTGAGGATCAGGAAGAAGTCAGCAATCTTCCACAGGAATTCACTCAGTCCTACGGCACTGGACTTCAGGGACAACCTGGCGATCGCACAGGTCGATATTCCCGTCGTGGCGAACATCTGTTAAATAAACCTGATTACACGCTGACAGGAGGGGATGTAGATGCCAACTACGAAGATGCCGAGGCGGTCGGTGAAGAGGGTGTTGGCGGAACGGTTGAAACACCTGATCAAGACGTGGTTGATGAGTTAGCAGCAGCAGTTGGCATTGAAACCGACGATCGCAGCTTCTTGAGAACCAACGATATGCTAGAAGAGCGCGACGATCGCCGCTGGGAGCTAGACCCAACCTCCTCAGAAGACTATCAAGAGCGTCGAGACTAGCCCTACCCAATTTGACAGGTGGGAAGTGATGCCGCCCTTTGTCCTTAGTCATAGTCCTGTTAATTGGGAACGGGAGTGGCTGTGGCTCCATGCGTTTGTGCAGCCCTACGTCTGACTTTTCTCAAAATTGCCTGTGGGATAGTCTTAACCCACAGCGATAATAAAACAAGTTGAATGTAGGCAGCAAATTTGTCTCCCCAGTTCCCCGAAATTGACCTAGAAGTTGAAACTACCGAACGGCTCGATCGCTATCTGGCTGAGCATTTACCCGATTTATCTCGATCGCGCATCCAGAAGCTGATTGAGCAGGAGCAGGTTTGGGTAAATGGGCAGATTTGTTCGTCTAAAAAGGTGACGGTAAAAAGGGGCGATCGCATCTCGCTCACGGTTCCTGATGCTCAACCGTTGGACTTGCAGCCAGAAGACATTCCCCTAGAGATTCTCTACGAAGATGAGCATTTGCTGATTTTGAATAAACCTGCTGGGCTAGTGGTACATCCTGCACCGGGGCACGAAGCCGGAACGCTAGTGAATGCTTTGCTGGCGTACTGTGGGGAACTGCCAGGAATCGGTGGTGTGCAGCGACCGGGGATTGTGCATCGGCTGGATAAAGACACGAGTGGGGCGATCGCCATTGCCAAGACCGATCAGGCGCACCAACATCTCCAAGCACAGTTCAAGGCAAAGACGGCTCGACGAGAGTATCTGGCGATTGTCTATGGCGCACCTGCTGCCGAGAGCGGCACGATTGACCTACCGATTGGGCGACACCCGGTGGATCGCAAAAAGATGGCGGTTGTGCCTGAAGAGAAGGGAGGACGGCGAGCAATCACTCACTGGCGTGTTAAAGATCGACTGGGAAACTTTACGCTGATGCAGTTTCAACTTGAAACCGGGCGAACCCACCAGATTCGGGTGCATTCAACGCAGATGGGGCATCCGATTGTCGGCGACGCGGTTTATGGGTCTGGGCGATCGGTGGGAGTAAACCTCGATGGACAGGCGCTCCACGCCTGGAAGCTGAGGTTGCAGCATCCGGTGTCGGGGGAATGGATAGAGGCGATCGCCCCCCTGCCGGAAACATTCAACATCCTTTTAAGGGTGCTAAAACATCGCTTTGCTTCACAAATCTAACTTTATCAAACGAAAAGTGTCACAATTTTGCTTTATCTTTCTTAATATCTTCCTCATCTGTTTTGTATCTTCAGACCCAACTCAATCCAGTCAATCAAAGGCACTTCTAGAAATCTTAAATAAAAATAAAATTTTTTACCAATCGGTCGATAAGTATAATTGCTCCCCCTGTTTGTGAATAAAAGTTTCGCAAATTTCTTTTAAGTTCAAGTGAAACGCTTGTATTTCAGCGCTTCAGGCCGTCCTTCTGCACAGAGCTATACAATTTAACAACTTGTAACAAATAATGGCTTTGTCGCATTGTATAAAGATTACCGGAAGGGTACAAATGACAGGCAAAAGTTAAACAAACCGCTGATTTATCACGTTTTCCGATTTCTCATATATTCGTGAAAGTTTCTCAGATTTCTTAAGCGTTCGTTGCGTTGCTTTAAGTGGCTAGTGTTGCTTGGAGGAATAGCTGACGTTCCTAAGTTTACAGATTTCTGAGAGCGTGAGGGGGTGGTTTTCAAGAGTTAACTCCTGTCTTCACCTTCACAAGCTGCGCTCGTGGCTTAAACTGGCTCAGGTTAATTCCAGTTTTTAATCAAAACCGAACTCAACCAAAACACTTAGGAGATTGAGTCCATGTTAGATGCATTCGCTAAGGTCGTTTCTCAAGCTGACTCCAAAGGTGAATTCCTCAGCACCTCCCAGCTCGATGCTTTGACCAACATGGTCAAAGAGGGCAACAAGCGCTTGGATACGGTCAACCGCATCACCAGCAATGCTTCCACCATCGTTGCTAACGCTGCTCGTGCTTTGTTTGAAGAGCAGCCCCAACTCATTCAGCCCGGTGGAAACGCTTACACCAACCGTCGCATGGCTGCTTGCCTCCGCGACATGGAAATCATCTTGCGCTATGTCACCTACGCAACTTTGGCTGGAGACGCTAGCGTTCTTGACGATCGCTGCCTCAACGGTCTGCGTGAAACCTACCAAGCTCTTGGCGTTCCCGGTGGTTCCGTTGCTGCTGGTGTGCAAAAGATGAAGGATGCCGCTGTTTCTATTGTCAACGACCCCAATGGCATCACCAAGGGTGATTGCAGTGCGCTGGTTTCCGAACTGGCAAGCTACTTTGACCGCGCTGCTGCTGCTGTAGGCTAGTTTTAGCATTCAGCCTGAGGCTCAAGGCAATTTGGATGATTTTGCTGTGTGTCGATCCAGTTGCTAAGAGCGTATTAGCAATAGCTAGTTTGACAGCTACTTCTTTGACTGAAACTTGAAGCACAAGATATTAGGGAGATACCTAGAATCATGAAGACCCCGATTACCGAAGCGATCGCCGCTGCTGATACCCAAGGTCGTTTTCTCAGCAACACCGAACTCCAGGCTGTTAATGGTCGGTTTGAGCGTGCAGTTGCCAGCATGGAAGCTGCTCGTGCCCTGACCAACAACGCTCAAAAGCTGGTTGATGGTGCAGCCAATGCGGTTTACCAGAAGTTCCCTTACACCACCCAAATGCAGGGCGCTAACTACGCTGCTGACTCTCGCGGCAAGTCCAAGTGTTCTCGTGACATCGGCTACTACCTGAGAATGGTGACTTACTGCCTCGTTGCAGGCGGCACCGGCCCCATGGATGAGTACCTGATTGCTGGGTTGGATGAAATCAACCGCACCTTTGACCTGTCTCCTAGCTGGTACGTTGAAGCTCTGAAGTACATCAAGGGCAACCACGGTTTGACTGGTCAGGCTGCTAACGAAGCCAACACCTACATTGATTACGCAATCAATGCCCTGAGCTAGGTTTAGCTCTCTCAGCCCGGAAGGGTGGGCAAGGGCTGGCACGGGCTAGCTGTTGTTTACTCTTCCGGGCATTGTTGTATCTGGAGGGGCTGGGGGCTAGGAGCTGGGGGCTAGGGACTACGGTTCGTGCTTTTAGCGTTTAGCAACGGTGTGGCTCCTGAGACTTTATAAGACTGTGTTTTCAGATTTTTTGCTGTGTAAGAGGGAGGATTGAGATGGCGATCACAGCGGCAGCATCCCGCTTGGGGACATCTGCTTTTAGCGATACAGCCCGAATCGAGTTACGCCCTAATGCGACCAAAGATGAAGTGGAGGTCGTGGTTCGTGCTGTTTACCGTCAGGTACTTGGCAATGACTACCTGATGAAGTCTGAGCGCCTGACTAGCGCTGAGTCTTTGCTGCGCGATGGCAGCATCAGCGTGCGTGAGTTTGTTCGCGCCGTTGCTAAGTCGGAGCTATACAAAGAAAAGTTTTTCTACAACAGTTTCCAGACTCGGTTGATCGAGTTGAACTATAAGCATCTGCTGGGTCGTGCGCCCTACGATGAGTCTGAGGTGGTTTTCCACCTCGATTTGTATGAAACTGAGGGCTACGATGCTGAAATCGATTCTTACATCGATTCTCAGGAGTATCAAACTCACTTTGGTGACAGCATTGTGCCTTTCTATCGGGGCTTCCAGTTTGAACCCGGTGCAAGAACGGCTGGCTTTAACCGGATGTTTAGGCTTTATCGAGGCTATGCCAATAGCGATCGCTCCCAGGTTGGCGGACGCTCTTCTCGTCTAGCCCGTGAACTAGCCAAAAATCAGGTTTCTTCGATCGCTAGCCCTTCAGGTAGCAGTGGTTGGTCACACTATTTGGCTTCTAGCGATGCTGCACCGATGAAGTGTTTGGGCGGGTCAGTTGGGGAAAGCGATCGCGTCTACCGCATTGAGGTGGCAGGGATTCGCGGACAGGGCTACCCCAAAGTTCGCCGCAGCAGCACTGCCTACCTGGTTCCCTATGACCAGCTTTCTAACAAGATGCAGCAAATTCAGCGCACAGGCGCACGCATCGTTAGCGTCACGCCAGCGTAAACGCTGTTTTCGGGTTTGAATTCAGATCAAGCCTTGAATTAACAGAACTTATGCACTCCCCAGCGGAACAAGGGGCTTAAGCCCCTTGTCGGCGTGGAGCTTCGATTTTAAGTTCTGCTTGCGTAAGTTTTGATTAAAACTTATTTCTGGAGGTATCTAAGTCATGTTTGGTCAAACTGCGGTTGGAAGCGCTGCAAATACACCTTCGGGTAGCCGGATGTTCCGCTATGAGGTCGTTGGGCTGCGTCAAAACGAAGAGAACGACAAAAATAACTACGACATTCGCAGAAGCGGCAGCGTATTCATCACGGTACCCTATAGCCGGATGAATGAAGAAATGCAGCGGATTACCCGCATGGGTGGCAAGATTATCAACATCCATCCACTCACCAGCGAGAATGGCGGCGGCAGTAAGGGTGACGGCAAGTAGTTCTGCTGTGCGTGTCGCTTTCTTGGGCTGTTCATGTTGGATACAAATTCTGAACTTACTCCCACTGCATCGGTGCAGTCTGATGAGCCTTCGCTGACGGTGGAGCAGGCGATCGCCAATCTCTCCCACCCAGATACCAGCCTGCGCTACTACGCGGCCTGGTGGCTGGGTAAATTTCGGGTGAATGATCCGACAGCGGTTGAAGCGCTGATTGTGGCGCTAGAGGACGAGTCCGATCGGACTGAACTGGGTGGCTATCCACTGCGCCGGAATGCAGCCAGGGCACTGGGAAAACTGGGCGATCGCCGAGCCGTGTCGGGCTTGGTGCGCTGCCTGGAAAACCCAGATTTTTACGTGCGTGAAGCGGCGGCTCAGTCTTTGGGAATGTTGGGCGATTGCTCCTGCATTCCAGCCCTGATGCCGCTGCTGGCGGGAGGCGTTGCTGCGGTTCAGCCTGTGCCCGGTCGTCCTCACCTGACTCAGCCCTGTGAGGCGGTGATGGAATCGCTGGGGGCTTTGGGCGCAACGGAGGCGATCGCTTTAGTGCAGCCTTTTCTCGCCCACCCCATTGAGCGAGTTCAGTATGCTGCTGCCAGAGCGATGTATCAGCTAACGGGCGACGCAGCTTATGGTGAACGGCTGGTGCAAGCGCTGCACGGTGATGACATCAAAATGCGGCGAGTTGCGCTTTCTGACCTGGGTGCGGTGGGCTATTTGCCTGCGGCAGAGGCGATCGCCCAGTCTGCTGCTGAAAACAGCTTTAAGCTAATTGCCCTGAAGGGGCTACTAGAACGTCAAACTTCGCCCGATGTTCCAAACTCCCCCCTGTCCGATGCCGCCATCCGGGTCATGTCCCTGATGGATAGCTTGCTGTAGGAGAAGACGACTTCTCAGATCTGCGACTTCTCTGAGAAGTCGCAGATCTCAACCCCTAAGTTCAGTGACATCCACTTCATCCTTAACTGTGTCCTCCTCTATCCAACCCCTGATCCACGCTATTGAACAGGCAGATTCCCCCGATCGCCTGATTAGCGCTGTTCAAGCATTGGTGGCGGCACAGTCGGAAGCTGGCATTCCAACGCTGATTTCTGTGCTGGGGTACAACAATCCTGGTGCGGCGGTGGTGGCGATGAAGGGGCTGGTGCAGATGGGGGCGATGGCGGTTTTGCCGCTGATGGAGCTGTTGGATGACTACAACTATGGGGCAAGAGCGTATGCAATTCGGGCATTGGCGGCGATCGCTGACCCGCATGCGCTAGACATTTTGCTGTCTACGGCTGAAACCGACTTTGCCCCTAGCGTCCGTCGGGCTGCTACCAAAGGAGTCGGCAGCCTGCGCTGGTTTCAACTTCCGCCTGGCCAGGTTGCAGCGGCTCAAACCCGTGCTTTTGAAACGCTGAATCAGGTGTCTCAAGACCCAGATTGGTCACTGCGCTATGCCGCTGTGGTGGGGCTGCAAACGCTGGCAACATCCCTGAAGCCAGGTCAGCCCATCGCCCAGTTAAGCGCTCAAATCCTGGCACGGCTCAAACAAGTGGCTGAAACCGACTCAGATTTTGCGGTGCAGTCCAGAGCGCAGATGGCGCTGAATGTCTTAGAGCAATCTTCAGCCAGAGACGTACAGACCGCTGCGCCCACGTCCAGATAGGTCAAGTCTAGATAGGTCAAGTCCAGATAGGTTAAACGATCAAGATAGGTAACTCTTATGTCCCTGCCTTTACTCGAAGTCACACCCAAAACCCAAAATCAGCGTGTCGAAGGCTATGATGTGCCCGATGAGGATGATCCCCTAGCCTATCGTCGGACTGATGCCACGTCTGAATCTGATGTGAATGAGCTAATTTGGGCGGGCTATCGCCAAATTTTTAGCGAACACCTGATTCTAGAAAGCTATCGGCAGCCGTTCTTAGAATCGCAACTGCGGAATCGCGCAATTTCGGTGCGAGAATTTGTGCGTGGACTGGGTAAGTCTGAAACCTACCGGGAACTGGTTGCCGAAACCAACTCTAACTATCGCCTGGTCGATATCACTTTCAAGCGGTTTTTAGGACGGTCGAGCTACGGCAAAGACGAGCAGATTGCCTGGTCGATTGTGATTGCCACGAAGGGACTGCACGGCTTCATCGATGCCGTTGTGGATAGCGACGAGTACACCCAAAACTTTGGCGACGATGTGATTCCCTATCAGCGGCGGCGGATGGAAGGTCGTCCGTTTAACCTGGTGACACCCCGGTATGCAGATTATTGGCGCGATCGCCTCTTCATGGAAGGTTTGCAGGGTCGCTCCTTCTACACCGTGCGGAAATATCAGGCAGGCGACCTCGATCGCAAAGTCATTCGTCAAGCGATTCCCGCTAGCTTCCTGTCAATGGCGCAAGGCATTCTGGTGCCCCAGATGAACTATCAGCGAGACGTAGCGCGGGCAACCTCCAGCAATGTCAAAATTCCTGATATGACTCGTGAAGGAACTACTGCCAAGCCCTCGATCAAACCTGTGAGCGTTTCTCTGCCCTATCGCTATATCCCTACCGTTCCTAAAGTTTAGGCTGTAGGACCCGTCACGACGCATCCTACGGTTTTCACCATCCCTCATCCCTCATCCCTAACCTATGTCTATCCCTCTACTCGAATATCAACCCATTTCCCAAAACCAGCGGGTTCCCGGCTATGAGGTGCCCGGTGAAGATACGCCCTATATCTATCGCCTAGAAGACTGCACCGACAACACCGACCTGGAAGAGCTAATTTGGGCAGCTTACCGTCAGGTGTTTAGCGAACACGTCATTTTGCAAAGCAGCCGCCAGGGTGATCTGGAGTCACAGCTTAAGAACCGCTCAATTACCGTGCGCGACTTTGTGCGCGGTTTGGCAAAGTCTGAGGTTTACCGTCAGTTGGTGGTGGAAACCAACTCTAACTACCGAATTGTTGAACTAAGCCTGAAGCGGCTGTTAGGCCGTGCGCCCTACGGCAAGGATGAAGAAATCGCCTGGTCAATCAAAATTGCCACGCTGGGTGTGGATGGGTTTATCGATCTGCTGGTTGATAGTGATGAGTACACCACCAACTTTGGTGACACCACCGTGCCCTATCAGCGTCGCCGCTATAAAGATCGCCCGTTTAACTTGGTGACTCCTCGCTATGGTGACTATTGGCGCGATCGCCTGGAAGAACAGCGCTACAAGTGGGGCGACATCAACAACTTCATGGAGATGGCGCGATCGCTCAAAATCACGCCTAACCAGGCTGTTTCCGTGCAAACGGCAAACATCACCATTCCCGACATGACGCGAGACACCAAGCCTGAAGGTGTTCTCGCTTCTATCAGCCCCTCTGCTAGCTTCCCAGTCAGATAGAGCAACGTTTTTAGTAAGGGAGATCCTAATGGCACTACCATTACTGGACTATAAACCGACGACTCAAAACCAGCGAGTTTCAAGCTTTGGCACCGCTGACCAAACCGAAGAAGCACCTTACATTTATCGATTAGAAGACGCAACTTCACCCAGCGAAATCGATGAGCTGATTCAAGCTGCCTATCGTCAGGTGTTTAATGAGCAAGAAATGCTCCAGTTTAACCGTCAGGTGACGTTAGAAACTCAGCTTAAGAATCGAACGATCTCAGTTCAAGACTTCATTCGCGGACTGGCAAAATCTGAGCGGTTTTACCAGCTTGTTGTAGCCCCTAACAACAATTACAGATTAGTTGAGATGTGCTTCAAGCGGCTGTTGGGACGCACTCCTTACAGCAAGGAAGAAGAAGTCGCCTGGTCTGTGCAGATTGCTGCTCGCGGCTGGGATAGCTTTGTTGATGCCCTGATTGACAGCGACGAATATCAGCAAACGTTTGGCGATGCGATTGTTCCCTATCAGCGCAAACGCATGACAGAACGGCCGTTTAGCTTTACGCCGCGCTATGGGGCAGATTATCGCGATCGCCTTCCCACTCCTCAACTACTCGATCAATTCCAGCGATTCAACCTGGATAAATTCCTCAAAACCACTAGCTGGTCGAGAGTTAGCGCTGTGCTGATTGTTCTAGCTGGACTGATTGGCTTCATGCTGCTGTTGGCACTGTCAACCTCATCGGCTGGATGAGTTTGGCTTCTCCAAGTCAATTTAGCTAGCGTTAGCCAGCATCAAGGCACAAGACGCGAGATAATCAGACAAAGGGCTTGCTCATCCGCACTTCTAGCTCAGGCTCAGTTTACTTGCTCCAGGCAACCCCATTTGCAAATTAGCTTTACACTCACATCAAATACAAGGGAGACATTGGCATGACCTTGCCGCTGCTTCAATATAAACCCACTACGCAAAACCAAAGAGTTAAAAGCTTTGGTGCCGCTGACTTAGATGAAGATACGCCTTACATCTACCGCGTTGAAGACGTAGGCTCTGCTACTGAAATTGAGCAGTTGATTTGGGCGGCTTACCGTCAGATTTTCAGTGAGCATGAAACGCTCAAGTTTAACCGCCAAATTACGCTAGAGTCTCAACTGAGAAATGGCGTAATCACCGTGCGCGACTTCATTCGCGGATTGGCAAAGTCAGAGCGATTCTACAGCCTGGTGGTTTCCGTAAACGATAACTACCGTCTGGTCGAAGTGTTGCTCAAGCGCTTGCTGGGTCGTGCGCCCTACAACAAAGATGAGGCGATCGCCTGGTCAATCAAAGCTGCAACGCTGGGCTACTACGGACTGGTGGATGCTCTGGTTGACAGCGAAGAATATACCCTGGCGTTTGGCGACTACACCGTGCCCTACCAGCGCAAGCGGATGGAAGGTCGTCCGTTTAACCTGGTGACTCCTCGCTACGGTGAAGAATTCCGCGAGAAGGCTGGCACCGTTACCACCGACTGGCGGTTTGTGCTGGAGAAATTCTACACGGCCAAATTCCAGGAGCGCAGTTTGCCCGAAGGCGATCCTCGCAAGTTTCGGGCTGTGGCGGCAGCGATCGCACCCAAACCCAACTACGCCCAACGCACCTCTGCGTTTGACATCGACTACCTCAACAAAGTCCCCGTTCGCGGTCGCCGTTAGACCCTCAGCAGCCTGGCTGAAATTTCTATAATTTCAAAGTAGGGGCAAAGCATTTGTGTCGAAGATGGGTGGTGAGAGCCATTCATCCTCATCACAAATGTTTTGCCCCTACTGTGTATAGCGCTACGCGCATACCTTAGGACACGTTTTTGTGTGAAAGCCCCCGCTCAGCGGGGGCTTTCACACAAAAACGTCTTAATCAAGGCGCGTAGCGCCATATTAGTAGGAATGAGGGATGAAGGATGAGGAATGAAGCCGAACCTTGCTCATTAGAGCTTTGCTAATTGTTGTCTGTCTTATGCTGAATCTTTGTGCCGTATTTGCCCTACCGGGGTTAGTGACGGAGTAGCCATTGCAGGTAAATTCCGGTGAGCGAAACCCCAAATTTGTGATTAGGCACATTGCTTGGCTATGCAGGGCTGTACATCAACCGCCGACTGAGAAGAGGGCCATTACCAGAATTGACAGCAGTAAGCCAGGGGTCAGCAGCATAATCAATGTCAGCAATTCACCTTGTTCCATAACTAACTCCTCATGCAGTGTGCAGTTTGAATGGTGGCTCCTTGAGCTTGTCCCAATTTAGGTTTGCTCCATGTAAAGGACATCTCATCCCAACTACCCTGATCATGCCTGATGATTTGGGAAATGTCGGCGACTAATGCTTAAACAAATTAGAATTCTTGCCTGATGCCAGTCTCCAAGTTTAGCGGGCGATCGCCAGTTACCCAGCAATTTCACGAACGATGTAAGTCAGTCTGCCCCAGCCAAACAGCTAGACCATGCCTCCTATTGTTGTCCAGCTTCTTTTTAAGGATTTCTTCCATTACTTTCAAATCCTCATCAGTTTGAGGAAACGGGTACACCGGGCTGTTAGGATTGCCCATTTTAATCAAAGCTTCATCGCCTCATCGTCATCTCGATAGGTCAAGACATATTTTCTCAACTCCTGGCGAGTCATTTGACTAAAATTACACCAATTCTTTGTGAAGCTGTCCCTAACAAGGGGCTTAAGCCCCTTGTTCCACAAGGATCTATTCTGCTCAAGCTCAAATCCAAATCGGCATTAGGCTTCGTCATCGCTAAACCCCCTTTGTCCATTTTTGATGACAGTACACAGGCTATAGTCCTATCGGGGGGCTTCTCCGTAAATTCCGGCTTAATATCTTTTGTCGCAAAGAATTTCCTGATCGCTTCGCAATCTTACAGAAGATTCGAGTAAATCGTCTCAATTAGCAGAAGGGAATCCGTCTTCTGACGGTTGAGGCGCATCCACTCTTAGTCTTCAGGTCGGGGCATCCTTGAAAAAACGTCACTGGTTAGAACTGGTTGAGTCGCTGTCGCTGGTTGGCTTGGGGGTTGGGTCGGTTGTCTCCCTCATGTCCAAGCAGGTTTTGTTTGCGTCCACACCGCTGTCTGTGCTGGTGCTGCTAAACCTAATTAACCGCCGCCGATTTGAAGACCAGAGCGAACACAACACAGCGATCGCCCTCTCCAAACTCGATCGCCGTGTCTCAAAGCATATCGAGCTGCTGAACCAGCAGATAATGTCGCTGCCTACACCAGAGGCGATCGGTAGCCTGAAAAAGACTGTCACCCGCAACAACCGCGAAGTTTTAGACAAGCTGGCTAGCGAGGTTGATGAAATTCGGCAGGAACTTCAGCAGCGGCTTGACCCGATCGAGCAGCAGGGCATTCAACCGCTGCGGCAAGAAATTTACCAGATTCATGAGCAGTACGCCCAGCTTTCAGATACGTTGGCGGGTGTGACGAACTATCTGCAAAAGGCTTCTCCTGCTAATCGCATGGAGGAAGTTGAGGGGGCGATCGCCCAATTTAAAACAGAACTGGTGCAAATTCGGGTAAATTTGCAGAACCTGACCAACTTAACTAAACCCAGCATCGTTTCCCTGCGGGATCAGGTGTCTCACCTCAACCGCCAGTTTCAAAAACTGCCGCCGCCAGTTGACTCTACTTCTCTCAAGCAAGAAGTTGCAGAACTAATCAAGATGGTTGCAACCCTGGTACCTAAGCGCGACTGGTCAGCACTCATGGCTAGCATGAAAGAGATGCAGCAGCAGCAAGAAGCGCTAAAGCAATCTATTTCAGCAGTTGAGGCTACCGCGCTGAACCTCAGACGACAAATTGAAACGGTGCAGACCCCTGATCCAACCGCTACGCTAGAGCTAAAATACCCGCCACTCTTCCACCCACCCGCCCAAGCGGACGACCCCGCAGCTACCCTGGAGCTATCGTACAATCCCTTATTGGACGGTTTGCCTCGATTTGACGGCTCAATTTATAACAACAACTCGCTAGACGACCCCACCGCAACGCTGGAATTGGGCTACATTCCCCCTGATCCGACGACCCACCTAGAAGAAAGCCTGGCTCGCTTAAGTTCGTCGATGAATGGGCTAATGCCCGCTTTAACCTTTTCTGATTTGTTTTCAGAAGCTCAGGTGGCAATGACTGCCTACCTCAACAGCTTGCAGAATCCTGATCTCGCCTCTTCGGATCTCTATCTGCAAGCTGAAGGGGCAATGACCGCCTACCTCAGCAGCATTCAAGAACAGTTTGCCTCGCTGCAACAGTTTACGCAAACCCTAGCAGAACAGCATAAACAGCTTCAGGATCAGGTAAACCAACTGCCTCCAGCCGAAGAAGCAGAAATGATGCGCCACCATTTGGAAGATCTGACCGTTGGACTGGCAGCGTTAAAAAACAACTCAAAAAATTTCCAGACGCAAGTTGAGGCAACGCTTCGTCAAGAGTTAGAAGGGGTCAATCGTCAGCTTCAAGCCTTGCCATCGGGACTTCAGTATGAGTTAGTTTTCGACTTGACCAACCAGCCAGAGTCAGAGAGACAGACTGTTTCTAGGAGTCGTGCCATTTTGGAAGAGGCGCTGTCTCAAACTCAAGAGCGGCTGATTTTAGTCTGGCAATGGTCAGCACAGTCCGGTCTGGATGATGCGCTGATGCAAAAATTGCAAACTTTGCTAAGCCAAAAGCGACAGCTTGACGTAGGTTGGTGTCACATTGCTGACCGCAACGAAGTCCGATTTCTCAGCAGCATCAATCAGCAGTGGGCGATCGACCCGATTCAACGAGGGGCAATTCAGGAAACGCTACACCAGCTTTTGCAGCTTAAGCGGAACTACCCAGAGCATTTTCACTTTAAAATTTTGGGAACGCGGGAGAATTTTTTGGTTTCCGATCAGTCCTTTGCACTATTGGGGGTAGACGGAGCGCTAACAACGGCAACGGTTTTGTCTAACCTGGAGATGAAGCTGCGAACGACTGACCCTGAAGTGATTCAAAAGCTGACAGAGAGTTTTGATCGTTCAATGCTCGACCCTCAAGATGTAGCGGCTCACTGGAACCGGGCTGTGACGCGCTATAACCTGGGCGACAAGGCAGGGGCGATCGCCGACTTTGACAGCTTGATTGCCCTCACCCCTGGGGATGCAGCCGCTTACAACGGTCGCGCACTGGTGCGCTATGACCAGGGCAACAAGTCCGGCGCACTGGCTGATTTGAGTGAAGCAATTACACTAGATTCCCGTCACCTTGCGTCTTACTGCAATCGGGGCTTCATTCGGGCAGAGATGGGCGACCACTATGGCGCGATCGCCGATTACAGTCTGGCTATCCAAATTCAACCCAATGCGATCGCCTACTTCTATCGGGGTATGGCCTGTCAGAAACTAGGCAATCCTCAAGCTGCCGTTGCAGATTATTCGGAGGCGATCGCTCTAGCACCCAACACCGCCATTGTTCACTATTATCGGGGCATTGCCTATCAGCGGTTGGGCAATCGAGGAGGGGCGATCGCAGACCTGGAAATTGCCGCCAAGCTATTCACCAAAAGGGGCAGCAAAGCCAATGCCCAAAAAGCACTCAGCAATATTGCCAAACTGCGTCAAGCATCAACTCCCGCACCTGTCCGTACCGCAGCTATGAATCACAACATGGTACCTGAAGCACTAAAGCGTTAGGATTGGCACTGTATAGCTGTAGTCAGCTAGGTTAGGGCATGGACATTTTGGTGGAGTTGCGGAGCCGCACCACCAAAATGTCCTAATCAATACGGCTACCGCTATCGCAAACTATGGGAATGGGGAATGGGTAATTGGTTGCTGATGGGCGGGTAATGTAGAGCTAAAGCAAAATCAAAAGTAACAAAAAGCCTAAAATCGGTAAACCAGACTCAACAAAAACTTCAGTAGCAAAACTTGTCGTAGCGGAAGTTTGCGGTTTCATCAGTCAGTCCTCTTCTCTTGATCATGGTGGAATCGGAACAGTTTCTAGCATTCAGGACGTGAAGTTGAAGAACAGTTTATTGGTAAACCCTCTTCGTTTTTGAGCTTCCCTATTTCTCTGGAACTGACTACACCCCGATCTCTGCCAGCTCCGGATCATCCAGAGATTGCCGTAAAAACATCTTGGAAGCCGCTTCAGAAAAACTCGAGCTTTCCAGAGCGTTAACTGCACCTCGCCTAGAGTAATTGGGCAACAATGAGAAAACGAAGCAGACACGCTTTAGCCAAAGGCGCATAAGGAACTGCTAGATATTACGTTCTTTGAAGTTTTGCACGTTTTCTCAGAGTTGGGCAAAAGCGCTGCTGTAAACTAGTCTCGTCTGCAAAGCAATTATTCATCGGTCTGCTGCACAGGTTCAACAGCAAAATCGCCGATACGACTGTTAACATCATGTAGTTTGGAGCCTTTATTCAATGTCTCATACCGTCAAAATCTATGACACCTGCATTGGATGCACCCAGTGCGTCCGGGCTTGCCCTACCGACGTTCTAGAAATGGTTCCCTGGGATGGCTGTAAGGCTGCTCAGATCGCATCCTCCCCTCGCACCGAAGATTGTGTAGGCTGCAAGCGATGCGAAACAGCTTGCCCCACGGATTTCCTCAGCATTCGAGTTTATCTGGGCGCTGAAACCACCCGCAGCATGGGCCTGGCTTACTAATCTATTGATTCGCTTTACCATTCCTGGGTTGACGGACATACCAGGATCTAACGCCTAAAGGGAGCAATTTGCTCCCTATTTTTTTAATAAGTTCCTGGTTACATTTGCTGAATCTATTTGAGCTAGATACATGGATGCAGGACTTGCGATCGCCGATTGGTATTGACAATCACACTCAAACCTCTGGCAGACATTATTGATTTAGGAATAGGGTGGCTACTCTGAGGGGAAATCTCTTTACAAAGATCATTACTTTTCAGGAACCCCAAACAATGTATTAGGATCATGTGCGGCAAGCTAATCGTTGCTCAGGAGTAGTGTGAAATGTGCGGAATCGTAGGATATGTTGGCACTCAGGCAGCTAGCGGAATTCTGCTGGAGGGGCTACGCAAATTAGAATATCGCGGCTACGATTCTGCTGGAATTGCTACCGTATGGGAAGGGCAGGTTCACTGTGTACGGGCGAAAGGCAAGCTGCAAAACTTGCAGGAAAAGCTGGAAGGGCTAGACAATCCGGCTCAGGTGGGCATTGGTCACACCCGTTGGGCGACGCACGGCAAACCAGAAGAATATAACGCCCATCCCCATACCGACGCAGCCGGAAAAATTGCTGTCGTCCAAAATGGCATCATCGAAAACTACCGGGAACTGCGGGAAGAACTGAAGGCAAAAGGCTACGAATTTCGCTCCGATACGGATACAGAGGTGATCCCTCACCTGATTGTTGAGTTCATGGCAAATCCGCCTGAAGCTGAGAAGCCGCTAAACGCTCAGTCGCCATTTCTAGAAGCCACTCGACAAGCGGTAAATCGGCTTCGTGGGGCGTTTGCGCTGGCGATCGTTTGTGCCGATTACCCTGATGAACTGATTGCTGTGCGGCAACAGGCTCCTCTGGCACTGGGGTTTGGGCAGGGTGAATTTTTCTGTGCCTCAGATACGCCTGCGCTGGTGACGCATACTCGCGCCGTGCTGACATTAGACAATGGAGAACTGGCTAAGCTAACGCCGCTGGGCGTTGAGGTGTATAGCTTTGCGGGCGATCGCCTAAAAAAACAACCCCGCGCCCTCAACTGGAACCCGATTATTGTCGAAAAGCAGGGTTTCCGTCACTTTATGGTGAAGGAAATTTATGAACAACCCGGCGTTGTACGCGCTTGCCTGGAAGCTTACATCAACAGCGACTGGACTGCCGACCAAGACAAGAACCCGATTAACCTGGGTTTTCCTGAAGCGTCTTACAGCAACCTGGACCAAATCCAAATCGTTTCCTGTGGCACAAGTTGGCACGCTAGCCTGGTCGGGAAATATCTGCTAGAGCAACTGGCAGGCATTCCTACAGTGGTGCAGTATGCCTCAGAGTTTCGCTATTCGCCGCCGCCGCTAATGCCCGATGTGTTAACAATCGGCGTTACTCAGTCTGGGGAAACGGCTGATACTTTGTCAGCGCTAAACATGGAAAAACAGCGGCGATCGCAACAAGCCCCCCAGTTTCACCCCCGCTTTTTGGGAATCACCAACCGCACCGACAGTTCCCTGGCGCATCTGGTGGAACATTTGATCGACACCCACGCCGGGATTGAAATCGGCGTTGCAGCCACTAAAACCTTTACCGCTCAGCTTGTTGCCTTCTACTGTCTTGCTCTAGATTTGGCTTACCGCCGCAAAGTCCTTTCCCTAAAGCGAATTGAAGAAATTCTCACGGGGCTACGGCAACTGCCTTCTCAGATTGAGGTAATTCTAGAAAGTCAGGAACGTTACATTGAGGAACTGGCGCACGATTTTGCCGAAACCAAAGACTTTATCTTCTTAGGGCGCGGCATTAACTTCCCGATCGCCCTGGAAGGTGCTCTGAAGCTTAAAGAAATTAGCTATATCCACGCGGAGGGCTATCCCGCAGGCGAAATGAAGCATGGCCCGATCGCCCTGTTAGATGCGAAAGTGCCAGTGGTGGCGATCGCTGTCCCTGGTAGCGTTTACGAAAAAACGCTGTCTAACGCCCAAGAAGCCAAAGCCAGAGATGCACGGCTGATTGGCGTAACGCCCATGAACGACCCAGAAGCCGCCGAGGTATTTGACAACCTGCTGCCCGTACCACCTGTAGATGAGTTGTTATCCCCCATTCTCACCGTGATTCCGCTCCAGTTTCTTGCCTATCACATTGCTGCCCGTCGAGGTCTGGATGTTGACCAGCCACGTAATCTGGCCAAGTCCGTCACCGTAGAATAGCTGGCTCTGAATGTGAAGCAACTTGTGTAATGACAAAATAAACTTGTACACTAGCAAATAAAGTATTACGCTGTTTGCTAAACTTGTACACTGCAAAATAAAGCTGTACACTGCTATGTATGGCTTTATTTTTTATTCAAGGATTGAAGGTCGTTAGCTAGCGTTGTTCCAGTTAGGAAAGGATGAAGCATGGCTAAGCGCAAGCGTAGCACTAGTGAAACGACTAATAAAAATCGTTTAAAGGCAGGGCGTGGTCAGGGAAGAGGAGCTAGCTACAGCTCTTGGCTTCATATCCAGGATGTTCCTTCGCAAGGGCTAAGTAGTCGAATAAAAGGTTGGAAGACGGGTAGAATCCATCAATTGCTAAGCGAATTGGAAACTAGCTATTTCTACGTGCTGGATTGGTCGGCAATTGTTCTGGATATTCGTGAACAATTTCCTCTTCTGCCCCTAGAAGAAACCCAAAAAATTGCTGAGCAGTGTGGAATTACTCATCCTTCAGATCCGCGCACGAAAGAGCCAGTTGTGATGACTACTGATTTCCTGGTTACGGTTCAACAGAAAACCCAAACTGTGGAACAAGCAAGAACCATTAAGTGTGTCAAAGATTTGCAATCAAGACGCACGCTAGAAAAGTTGGAAATCGAACGATGCTACTGGAAACAGCGGGATATCGACTGGGGAATTGTTACTGAACGAGATATTCCACACACGGTAGCTGAAAACATCAAGTGGTTACACCCTTCTTTAGACATCACAGACCTCGCAGTGACTCCAACTGATGTCTCCCGAATTTCTGAAGTTATGGCTCCTATGCTGCTTCAGTCTCAGGAAACGTTGGTTGGTATTGCAACTATTTGTGATGAACGACTTGGATTGTTACCCGGCTCAAGCCTATCAGCAGTTCGGCATTTACTAGCTAATCAGTATTGGCGAGTAGATATGCATCAGCCGATTCATCCTAATCAAAAGCTGCGGCTTTTGGTTGCTATGCCTCTGAAAACAGTTCAAGCATCTGGAGGAATAGCGTAATGCTGTTTACCAACATGCTGATCGAGTGGAGGAATGATGCAGAAGCACACATTGAGCGTGTACTTTGGATTGATTCGTCTGGGACGGATGTTGCCACGATCGACATTATTAGCCCCCAAGCTTTACCCACCTTTCGTAAATACAAAGAGATTGAAGCGGCGATCGCTTCAGAGGAGATTCAAGTTTTAGAGATCGATCCCTACGCTGGACTTTTGCGATCGGAAGATGATATTCCAGATAACCACCGCCAACGGCGAGATGCAGCTTGGGAGGTTATTGCTCCTCTGATCGAGGACACGACAGGGCAGATCTTTTACTCACATGGGCGAGGGGCTCTGCTCAATGCTCACGAGAAGAAGACAGGATGGACTAAGAAGACGATTTATAAGTTCTTGAGGCGTTATTGGCAGGGTGGACAGACTAAGAATGCTTTACTGCCCCTTTATGACAAATGTGGCGGTAAGGGTAAGGAACGACAAAGTAGCACTGGCTCGAAGAGGGGTCGCCCAAGCAAGCTTACTAAGGTTACTAGCCTACCGACTGGAATTAATGTAGACACTGCTGTTCGTGAAAAGTTTAGCCGTGGCATTCGACTTTTTTACGAAACGCCTCAGCAAAGGACATTGCAGGATGCTTACCAAAAAACGTTAGAAAATTTCTTTCACAAGGGCTATGACAGGTCTGCCGATGGAACATTTGTGCCGTTTCTTCCACCTGCTGAAGAATTACCCAGTTTCGGACAATTTCGTTACTGGTATGAAAAGGAGCGGAACCCCACTCAAGCTCTGTCTGCCCGTGAGGGGAAACGTCGATATAACCTACGTCATCGTGAGGTTTTAGGAGATTCTACTCAGATGGCATTTGGTCCTGGCTCTATTTATCAGGTTGATGCCACAATCGGTGACATTTATTTAGTCAGTTCTCTCGATCGCACTCGAATCATTGGACGACCTGTAATTTATGTCGTGATTGATGTGTTCAGTCGCATGATTGTAGGGATGAGCGTCACCCTCGAAGGACCTAGTTGGGTTGGTGCAATGCAGGCGTTAGAGAATGCAGCCAGTGATAAGGTTGCATTTTGTCAGGAGTATGGAATTGAGATTGCTGAAGGAGATTGGGCTACCTATCACTTGCCAGAGATGATCTTAGCAGATCGGGGTGAGTTTGAGGGCTATAACGCTGACAGTCTCGTTAATGCCTTGAATATTCGTATATCAAATACACCACCTTATCGAGCAGATTGGAAGGCGATCGTTGAGCGCAACTTCCGCTTAAGTAATGACAAATTCATTCATTGGGCACCGGGAGCCGTCTACAAGCCTCGTGAGCGTGGAGATGCAGACTACCGCCTAGAGGCGGTTCTAGATCTTCATCAATTCCGCCAGCTTATGATTCTGTCTATCCTTGACCACAACAAAGAGCATCGGATGGATTGGTATCGAATGGATGAGTTTATGATTCAAGACCATATTGATCCTTACCCAATCAGCCTCTGGAACTGGGGAATCCGTAATCGGGTAGGGCATTTGCGTGTAACTGCTCCTGAGATTCTGCGACTGAACCTTCTACCTAGTGAAAAAGCTTCAGTTACTCACCGGGGAATTCGTTGCTTTCAAGGTTTACTTTACTCCTGTGATTTAGCATTGCGAGAAAATTGGTTTGCGCGGGCACGGGAAAAAGGTTCTTGGAAAATTGATATCGCTTATGATCCGCGAAAGTTAGACAATATTTATTTACGCCTTGATGGTGGTCGTCGTCTAGAGTTCTGCCAGCTTATACATGCTGACACAACGTTTCGCGGGAAAGATTGGTACGAAGCCGCAGACTACTTAGAACTTCGTGGGCAGAGCAAGGAGCGAGCTAAGAGCCGAAAGCAACAATCCAAGGCTGTTCTCAACGCTCAGATGGAACGAATCATTGCTGAGGCAACAGAACAAACAACTAAGGGTTTAGAGTCTGTCGGTCAATTAAGCAAGCGATCGCGTATTAAGGGAATCCGCCAAAACCGGAAGAAAGAACGCGAGATGGAGCGTGAATCTCAAGCCTGGACATTTGGGAAAGCAGAGTCAACAAGCGAGTCTGCAAAAGTAGTTCCACTGATTGTGCCAATGGATGAACAGCAGCCTACAGAATTAGAAGAGGAGCTAGACAAACGTGGAGAGGCTTGGGAGAGTGAACCAGCAGATGACTCAACCGCAACTGATTCCACCCACGTTGCTCGATCTCAGCTAATCGACAAATTGCGTAAGCTACGAACTAAGAAGGGGAGTGACGATGAACAGTAATCAGCATGTTCCATCTCTTCTAGTAAGTAGAGGTCGGATTGAGCAGGCAAACTATCATGATGCTGAGATCCCAAATTACCGAGAAAACCCTTTAATCGAAGCTCTACCACCAATTCTGAACCAAGATGATACTGCGATATGTCTCGCACGCTTTCCAGAGTATGAAAAAGAGCATCGTAATATACCTGCTCATCTACGCCTTCATCTTATTCAGAATGCTCTTCAGTTCTTTGTTCCCTTGCCAGTTCACTTTGATTTGGAGCAACGGTTTTCACGAATGATCCGGGTAGGCTATCAGGCACGTAATCCAGCATTGCAAGGATTTTGGAGTGATATTAACGCAAGAGTGCAAGCATTAAGTACTGTACCATCCAGTTCTCCGCGTTCAACCGCCACTGGATTTACAATCATTGGTATTAGTGGTGTCGGTAAAACCACTTCGTTAGAAGCAATTCTATCCCTTTATCCGCAAGTCATTATTCATACTCACTATCGTGAGCGAGACTTTAGTTTCACACAGATTGTTTGGTTAAAGTTGGATTGCCCATTTGACGGCTCCATCAAAGGATTGTGTCTCAATTTTTTTCAGGCAGTAGATGATCTGCTAGGAACTCGTTATTACGACAACTACGCGAGTGGACGCAAGACTGTTGATGAGTTGCTCCCCCGTATGGCAAAAGTTGCCTCTCTGCACTCAATTGGGGTGTTGGTAATTGATGAAATTCAGCACCTGAGTCAAGCTAAGAGCGGTGGCTCCAGTAAAATGCTCAACTTTTTCGTCCAGCTGATCAATACGATTGGTCTACCTGTGGTATTGGTGGGTACTTACAAAGCAATTGTCTGTTCTCTGTGGGGAATTTCGGCAAACTCGTAGAGGTACAGGTCAAGGAGATTTAGTCTGGGACAGAATGAAGAAGGACGAAACCTGGGATTGGTTTCTGGACTGCTTATGGGAATATCAGTATGTGAGTAAGCCTTCTCCTCTAAATGCAGCGCTCAGTGAGGCTTTGTATGACGTAACACAAGGCATTACAGATTTTGCCATTAAGGTTTACATGTTGGCTCAGATTCGAGCGATCGCAGACAAAGAGGAGATTGTTACTGAACAGAATATTCGGCTAGCGGCGGAAGAGGGGTTACGGATGGCAAATCCTATCCTGACAGCCCTCAAAGATAACGATATTCGGATTCTCTCGACTGTCGAAGATGTGCATCCTGTAGATCTTGATACATTCCTAGAAGAAGCACAAGGACGGCTAAATAGGGCTGAACAACTCCAAGCATTAGCCAGGACACGAATATCTACTAACAGTGGAGAAGCGCTTCAACCTAATTCAACTATTGCGCTGGAGTCAAAAGTTTCACCTGATACAACTTCCAAAACTTGTAGGAGACGGAAGAAAGCTGATCCCTTGGAAGGAAGCTTACCTGAGATTGCAGCAAGAGGAGAGAAACAACAACTAACCGCCTACGATGCGCTTCAACAGGCAGGATTGATTCGTTCTGGGAATGAATATTTGTTGGAAGAGGTTTCCTGATGATAGGTTGCTTCCCTGATCCCTACCCAGACGAACTACTCTACAGTGTTTGCGCCCGATTTCACGATCGCGTTCAATACCCCAACAAAAAGAACACGATGCGGGAGTTATTTGGAGATGAGGCGGCGATCGCTACGGTTGGTTTACCCAGTAATCTTGCAACTCTTGTCTCAGCACTACCTCCTGGTAGCCCATATACCGTTAAGCGCTTAATCGAGAACCATACGCTATTTCCATTCTTTGCCCCTTTTTTGGCTTCACAGCAAGTTCAGCAACTTTGGGCAGATATGGAAGGGGAAAGGGGATCAGCCATTCACATGCGCTCCGGTGTGATGGCAAGCACTGTTCAGCCTCCAGAGTGGTTGAGGTTTTGCCCTCTGTGCGCGGAACAAGATAAACAACGGTTCGGAGAGTTCTACTGGCATCGACTTCACCAGTTACCAGGCGTTGAAGTTTGCCCAGAACACCAAGTTCGGATTTTGAACAGTCAGATTCGGATTTTGAATCCTCAGACTCGCCATGAATTTGTTTCAGCAGAACGGGGTATTCAGATTCCTAGATCCCATTCATATAGGCTCTTGAACTTGCATCAAGCTATTCTACTGAGAATCGCTCAAGATGCAGCCTGGTTACTGAAACAGCAGTCTCTGCTTCCCGGACTAGAAGTTTTAGCAAAACGATATCGTGATCTTTTAGCAGAACGAGACCTTGCAACATACAGCGGTAGAGTCCGGGTCAGTGAGCTACTTGGCAAGTTCTGCGAATGCTGTCCCTCTGACCTTCTTGACCAACTTCAGTGTCAGATTGACTTTGAGAGCCAGCACAATTGGCTGTTTCGGTTAGTTCGATCGCCCAAAGGATCACAGCACCCATTGCGACATCTTCTATTGATGCAGTTTTTAGGGCATACAACCGAATCGTTTTTTAAGTTGCCTAAGCAATTCAAGCCGTTTGGAAAGGGACCGTGGTTTTGCCTTAACAAAACGGCCGATCACTTTCGGAAGCCCGTCATCACCGAATGCGAAGTTATCTACAGTAAAGAACATGGTAAGCCGATTGGCACATTTTATTGTTCCTGTGGCTTTATCTACACTCGTACTGGACCTGACAAGTCTGAAGAGGATACCCTGAGAATTACCAAAATCCGAGCTTTTGGTTCAGTTTGGGAAGATGCGCTGAAAAGGCACTGGGATAACTCATCCGTTAGCCTACGTGGGATTGCTCGTCAGCTTGGAGTTGATGCAACGACAGTTAAGCTCCACGCTGCTGCACTAGAACTTGGTTTTCCACGTCAAGGGAAGCGGCTAACGAACCGGACGAAACGTGAACTGACTTCTTATTCTTCAGAACTGGGAGTAGAAGTTTCAGATATTCTTTTGGAAAGCTATCGTAGGGAGTGGTTGACGGCTAGGCAAGGGTATCCTGATGCAGGACGAACTGCGCTCAAGAACCAATTTCAAAGAGTCTACGCTTGGCTGCGTCAGAACGATCGTGACTGGTTAGAATCCCATTTACCTCCTCGAATGACGAGGACTTCTCCACCTGCGCAGGTTGATTGGGAGAGTCGAGACATCGAACTCGTTGATGCAGTCCAGCTTGTTGCTCAAAATCTACGGGACAAGCCGGGCAAGCCGATGCGACTCACAGTCGCAGCCATCGCTAGAGAATTGGGGCAATTAGCTTTAATTCAAAAACATGTAGATAAGCTACCATCTACAGCCGCTGCACTCATTAAACTAGTTGAAACTCGTGAAGCATTTGCCTTGCGACGAATTCAATGGGCTGTCGGTTGTTACCGCGAGGAGGGTATTTGCCCTCGGAAGTGGCAGTTTGTCCGTCGAGCGGGTTTGCGTCCAGAGATTGCATCACTGACGAGCATACAAAAGGCGATTGATCAGGCTTTACAAACTTTGAACCCGCTCATTGTTTACCATGAAGAAATCAGTTCGCATCGGCAGATGGCCATTTGAAAGGGGTGAGCAGGTCACCCTACACTGGCTACGCTCTCCTTGGCAAAATGTGCTGAGTAGCAATCAGTGGCAAATGACTGGAGTATTTAGAACCAAGGCGGGAGAGACGAAGGAAATCGATTTACCTTGGGGAATGCTGCCGTTACTGAGGCTAGGACAAGTTTATCGGGACGGACAACTCATTGAAAACCCAATCAATGATGTTGTGAATCTGTCGCTTCCTCAAGCTGTCTCGATCAATATTGTTGAGATGAGGAGAGCTGTATCTCCCGAACTTTACTATCTAGAAGGGGAAGCAAACTTATCTCAGCGCTGCTTAATTGTAGAGAGTGTTGCGCTAAAACTAATTATTCCTGTGTTGGAGTGTATTCGAGCACTCCTTGTGCCTAATAAAGCTTTTGCCTATGGGTTGCTTGAACCAAACTATCTAGAACGAGTGATTACTCGTAGTGAAGTTGTGGATAACTGCCTGAATATAAGCTTCTCAAAGGATATTGCAAGAAATAGTTTGACTGAATCTCTAGCCTCTTTTGTCGCTCGATTGGTGCATGATTCGTCTTTTCGAGCATCCTGGGATTCTATCTATTACAAACGCTTTGGAATATCTAGTCGATCGGACTGGAGCACAGAAGTTCCTCTGTCAATCAGAATTCCTAACTTAACTCAGTTCTGGTCGGTGCGCGGCATAGGTAAGGGTAGGGAGATGTTTGTTTTTGAGATTTTAGAGGTCGAACCATCTGAATCTTTACCATTTAGCAAAATTCAAATCACTCATCCACATATTCGGAAGCGACGGGCAGAAAGAGAATCATTAGGGAAGCCACGTCCCAGGCAGAAATCGTCGGCAGGCTATGAAGTTGATCCGTCTGCTGCTTCTCCTGTTGCCTCTAGCTTTCCGCTAGTCATTGCGACTGCACAGTTGGCGGTAGTAGAAGAACAGTCTTTTGAGGTCAAAACGGTAGCTCAAGTGTCAGGCTTTTATACAAAAAGAGCGCCTGCTGAGGAGGCTTTGATCGATCAGTCAGTTGCACCAGAAGGGTCACGAGAAGAACAGGTTGTCACTCTATCGGGTGACGGTGTTGGTGGGCAGATCTCTAGTGCTGAAGTTTCAGCCCAACCACCACTTCAGATTATGGCTAACTCCGATGATGGTCTTGATGAATTTGCTGATGCAATTAATGCATTCCAAGCTGCTTATCCCCAAGTCTGTGTAAAGTGGGAAGTGCGAACAATTGTTAAAGAAATATCGTTTGCTATTTGTGAAGGCACTACCAGAAAGTACGCTCTGGTAAGACTTGAGTGGAAAGGTGAAGGCTCTTGCTGGATACTGGAAATCGGCAGACCTGATGATTATAAGATTTCAACTCTGCTGTTTTCAGTGGCTGAAGAGGAAGTTGTTGTCTCAGAAGAGGCGACAAAGTTTAGGTATGAAATTGTGGTCGATCGATTGATTGGTGAGGCACTTATTTCTCATGGGGGATGGAGAGGAAGTACCGTCGAAGCGATCGCCAAAAGTGAGAATTCGGCTATGTCTTGGTTAAAACATATTGATAAGGTTGCTGAGGATTGGAGTGAAAGACTTTACACAAAAGGGCGAAAAGTGATGCAACTTATGCTTAATCAGGAGAACCTGTGGCTTGGCTGAAAGTTTCTCAAACCGTAATCTTTTTGACTAGGCCCGAAAGATCAACGGTACCTAAACGGCTTGGCTGAGGTTGTCGGTGTACTATCATACTCAATAGACCTTCTGCATAAATCACTTTTTGAAGCATGGATGGTAACGCGGCAGGGCCGTATTGCCATTCATGCAAGAGGTTTAATTATATCAGCGTAGCCGAACAGCATCTGGGTCAGTTAAGGAAGAAATTTTGTAATGAAACATCTTCTAGTAAGCTTAGTGAAAGCTGCAATGCTTAGTATCTCTGTGTGTGCTTTTGCCTCGACAGTTGCTGCCAGCACACTGATAGAAACAGTCAAAGACGATAGTCAGGCAAACCAATACATAAATCTCAAGCAAGCTTCTGATGAAAACAGCGTTTCCGATACTCATCAATCCCTAGAGGTAGAGGTAGTAGAGGTAGACGATAATTTTCCTTGCAATGAAGCACCTCCCCCTTTTGAACCACATGAAACGGAATTTTTTGTGGCTCGGGTTCAAGTATTTTGTAGCACTATCCTTGATACAGATGAAGATAGAAGCATTTTTAATCAAATTACTCAGAACTTTGTTGAAAACCGACCTCTCTCCCAGGAGCAATTGAATGAAATAGCAAATGGCATTACGAAGCTATACTTAGATCGAGGTTACTTGACTTCTAGAGCGCAAGTCATGGACATTACAGCAGATGGAACTCTTCAAATTCGAGTAATCGAAGGGCGCTTAATGGCAGATGATATTGAGGTTAATGGTATCTCCGGTAGTGGAAGACTGAGGTTAGACGAAGATTACATCAAACAACGAATTCTTCTTGCAGTAGGGGTGCCGCTTAATGTTAACCAACTGGAAAATCAATTACGTTTACTCAGAAACGACCCTTTATTTGAAATTGTTGACGCTACTCTAAGACCTAATGATAATAGAGCAATTGGAGTCAGTATTTTAAGAATACAAGTTCGAGAAGCAGGTCTTCTTCAAAGCAATTTCAGCGTTGACAATTACTCTCCACCGAGCGTTGGTTCAGAGAGGATAGGAGGAACAGTAGAGCTTCGTAACTTAACAGGAGACGGCGATCGCCTATTTACCTCCTACTCGCGCTCAACCACAGGAGGAGTAGAATTACTAGATTTCAACTACCTTTTCCCCGTTAATGCACTTGACGGTTCAGTGCAGCTACGAGCTACCTTTGACCGCAATCGAGTGACTGACCCTGATTTTGATCAATTCAATATTGAAGGTGAGTCCCAATCTTATGAATTAAGTTTTCGGCAACCCTTGATTCGGACAATCAATGAGGAATTTTCCTTATCTCTGGCATATGGCTTCGAGGATGGGCAAACTTTTCTGTTCGATCGAATTCCCCAACCTTTTGGAATTGGACCAGATGAAAATGGGGTGAGTCGCACGAGCGTATTGCGTTTTAGGCAGGAATACATTACCCGTGAAAATCAAGTAGCTTGGGCGCTTCGTTCTCAATTTAGTTTTGGAATTGACCTGTTTGATTCCACTACAAATCCTCATCCTATTCCAGATAGCCGATTTTTTAGCTGGCTTGCACAAGTTCAAAGGGTTCAACAATTTGGTGCTAACAACTTGCTAATTGTGCAGGCGGATATCCAGCTTACATCTGACAGCCTCCTGCCCTCCGAACAATTTGTTATCGGTGGAGGGCAGTCGGTGCGGGGATATCGTCAAAATGTTCGAGCAGGTGATAATGGATTTCGGCTCTCAATCGAGGATCGTATTACAATTCTTCGGGATGCCGATGAACTTGACCAACCTGTTATGCAACTGGCACCTTTCTTTGATGTCGGCTATGTTTGGAATCATCCTGACAACCCAAATTCTTTACCAAACCAGACTTTCCTAGCAAATATCGGAATCGGTTTCTTATTGGAACCTGTGCCTGGACTCAATCTTCGCTTTGACTACGCACACCCACTTATTGAGCTAGACGATCGAGGTTTCAATGCTCAGGATGAAGGTTTCCACTTCAGCATTCAATTTACTCCCAGAAGTTAGGTAACTTTGGGTTACTAACTCAGCGTCTCAATCACCCAATTTGCGATCGCAGCTAAACCTTGGGCAAAGCTAGGATTGACAAGTAAAACAGCCAGAGCAAATAGTCCTAGCATATCCTCATTAAGAATCTTCAATGCTGGGAAAAACTCACTGAGGACGTGAAACCCGTCAAGTGGCGGAATAGGAACGAGATTGAACAAAAACAAAATCAAGTTGATTTTGGCTGCCAATGTGAAAAACTGGGAACTGAGAATTTCTGCAAGACTGGCGATTGAAATTAAGTTAAGCAGGGCAATAAACAAGATCCCTAGGGCCAAATTAGAGAGTGGACCTGCCGCAGACACAAAGACGTTACCCCACTTAGCAGATCGAAAACGAGCGGGGTTTACAGGCATCTGCCCCCAAGCAATACCTGCAACGCACAGCATCAGAATCGACTCCCATCCCATGTGCAGTAGGGGATTGAGCGTGAGATGTCCGCTTTCCCGAGGCGTTTCATCTCCTTGCAGAAGTGCAGCATAACCATGAGCTAGTTCATGCAGAGTAACTGAAAAGATGACGATCGCAACAGTTCGCAAAAAGAAAACAGGATCATCAAGCAGTGTTTGAAGAAATAGCATCACTTCATACCCTTGGTAAGTAGAATTTTGCACTTTGATTCACTAGAGCTATTTGCTACCTAGTTTTTCGTAGTTAGACAAGGAAGTCCTTTCAAGTTCACGAGTTTGTTGAGACGTGATCTGTTGCACCTCGCCGCCATGTGCTAATTGATTGAGTAATGGACAGTTTTCAGATGAGTCATTTGGTGTACTTCTAAAACAATTGATTCCGATTGAGATCTCAGGCATTGCCTTCAAGTTATTTTCAAGGGCTAACGCGACTGAGCAAAACAGTAAAATGAATGCTCCCACAGTCAAAAAGGTGTCTTGATGCGTGGAACGCCAGTTGTCTGCAAGCATGACAAGTTCTCCTACTGAGTGGATTGAAGAATTAGGGAGGCGTCATTAAAACCACTTCAGTTCAAATTCACCTTTTCCTGCTTTGTTGTGCTTCTAAGCCAGAAAGACCTATGCAGCGATTTGTGAATCAGTAATTTGTAAAGTCAACTTCTCGAAGTGCTAGTAAAGCAATGGAATCTTAATTTTTCTTTTAGGGGAGCTGTGTCGCAGTGAAAACCTACTTATCATCACAACAATTGCTGGTAATCGATCGCTCAATGTGTCATCCAATACCTGTAGCTGACGGTCCCATCAGACTAGCCTCGAAATAGCGGCGGCAATGTTTGCATACGTCCGAAATAGCTAGAAGCAAGACGTAGTGAACAGGCGCGGCGGCGGCGGGGCAGCGGTTAACAGTTTCGGCAGTTCAGTTCATCTAGAGCGGGTAAAAGCGTCATGAGTTCTGCGTCGAGATATTGGCAGTTGGTGCGAGTGTATAAGGATGGAGAGCGTAAGCCGGAAGAGTGCGAGGCGGCTAAAGCGTTCTTTCAACAGCGGTTTGGGGATTTGGTCGAACAAACAGAGATGCCCAATGCATTCATTGAGCGAGAGCTAGTGAAGCTGCTACATGGCGACGCATCAGCAAACAGTAATAACTGTGTTCTCGCAGAAACTTGTTTGCGCTGCGTAATCTCTCACTTGATTGAGGAGGTATGCAAGCAATTTGAGAGCAAGCACGGCTGGAAGGAAGACCCGGAAGACGGTAAGAAAATTTGCCTTTTCACCTTCCACAGCCTACTGCCGCTTGTTCTCGATGATGACCTGAAGCAAAAGCCTTTGGGGTGTTCTTCTCCTGAGTATCGATCGCTTGCTAGTCAAATTTTGCAGACCTTTGATCCCAACAAGGCAGGATTGAGGACCTGGGTAGATCGTCAAGTACAGCGTCACCCGGCGTTTCATGCGTTTCTGCTAGAACACGGCATCTACTTAATCACTGACTGGGCGATCCTAAACGACACTAGCCTAGAGAAGCTTCAGAGCGTTTTGTCTGAGTTTCATACATTAACATCCATTGAGATCAAGCAAGCAACTCAGGTGTTGCAGGGTTATCATGCCGTTTATCGGCAAGACCGTCTACGGCTGCGACAAGCAGGAACAATCAAAGGCGGAGCAAAGTGTTTACCTCCAACACAAGACCAACTGACTCGTATTTCTGAGTATCTGCGCTCAGAATTTGCGCTAGCGCTGTCCCAGGAACGAATCATGAGCAAACTAAAAAATATTGCTCAGCAACTACGGGAAGAGAGAATCCATCAGCGGCGCGGTCAACTTCCACTGAGGTCGATCGATAACGAAAAATCTAAAACATACACGCTAGCGCAGCAAATTCAAGCTCCTGAGCAGGAAGTCGAACCGGATGAGCAGAATGAGTTTCTGACGTTCTATCGGAAGCAATTTCTAGACTGTCTGCACCAGGCGATCGAGCAGGTAACAAGCGATCGCATTGCCTATTATGAACGCAAGAATCGTGGAACTGCTGAAGATTTTCTCACGGCTCTATATCTGTTTCACTGCGAAGGGCAGGCGATGGGAGCGATCGCGACTGCGATTGGATTGACCGCTCAGCCCCAAGTTAGCCGCCTGATGAACCTGAAGGAGTTTCGTGCCAACATCCGACAGCGGCTGATGAAACAATTACAAGATTGCGTGTTGGAGAAAGCCCGTCTCTTTGCTGACCCTGTCCGTCTTGCAGGGCTGGATCAGCGGATTGAAGCTGCACTAGATGAACAACTAGCTGCATTCTTCAAACAGGCAGAGTCGGAAGCTGCCGTTGCTAAGAATTGCCCTCTGCGTAGTTTGTTCGCGATACAACTTTGTCAACAGTTAAACGCTTGGAGAACAGAAAAATGATCAACCAGTCACATTCCCAAAATTTGCTCGATTGGGAATTTCTATCTGAGAGAAGCATCGAGCTACTGCCAGCCCAAATCGATCGCGCTGTGCGAATTAGTCAGAATTCAGAACCTCAACAGCAGTGGCAAGCTTACCTCAACGCCCTAGCGCTGTCTGGCTTTGAAGATTGGCTAGAAGGCTGGGCAACCGATTTAGAAGTGGATTACTCGCAATGCTCAGTCTTTCAACCTCAATCAAACTATCTGCTCAATGCTATTTCTAGCATCGGGATAGGCAGGTTCAACGTTTGCTTGGTTGTGACAACTAGCCTCGCAGATACAGTTGTTTACCTGCCTCAAGCAGTGGTCGATTTGCCGCAATCGACTCCTCATTTTTACGTTTTGATAGAAGTGCTAGAAGAGCTGATGCAGGTGCAAATCTATGGATTTCTTCATGGTCTTCGTCTCCAGTCGCAGAGCAATTCGTTGAACACAATTTTTGATCAAGGCTACGCAGTTCCTTTGGCATGGTTTGCGCCTGATCCCACTGCAATGCTTAGAGAACTGCGCTTTCTACAGCCCGACACCATTTCTCCAACCTCAGAGAATACCGCTGTTGCTGCGTCGCCGTTACAGAACCTTGCACAAACCACAATCAACACGGGTGTTTGGTTGCGGGAGCAACTCGATAGAGTCGCTCAAGAATTGTCTTGGGTGATGATGCCGACATTCTCGACTGCCGTTACTTTTCGGTCGAGCGCTGAGACGGCAGAAGTAAGAGCATTAGGAATTCCTGATGAGGCACGAGGAGCATACCAAGACCTGCGATTGGAAGATGTCGCATTACGTCTTAAGGCAATCGTCTGGGAATTGCCCAATATAGCAGAAGCTTCAGTTTGGACATTGCTTATCAAGTTGGAGGCTCAGCCAGAAACTTATCTTCCTGCGGGAGTTCGATTGCAGATTCATGATGAAACAGATTTGCTAGTTGAGCGGATTTCAGAGGAATCAGATTATCTTTATGCTCAAGTCGGTGGCACTTGGGGTGAGCAATTTTCAGTAACAATCGCCCTTGCGACTGGTACTTCAATTACGCTGCCGCCCTTTACTTTTAACCCGGATGCATAGCCATGATTTCCTCACATTTTCGCCTTAAAGTTCAAAAAATTGATCAGGTTTGCCTATTTGAGTTGTCCTGGGGGCAGGGACAGCAGCTTTCCACAAAGCTAAAGTATCCAGTAGAGCTAACCAAGCTTTATCAAGAGTGGCGGCGACTCTATTTAAATTTCTATCGGACCGTTCAAGCTCCTATTCCCGCCGTTCCGCCTGACTCTGAAAATGCTTTTCGTGGGTGGGCGATCGGCAGTGGTAGTGCTACTCCTACCGCTGCTGACTGGCAGCCAAAGCTAGTTGAGGCACAAGTGAGACTGCTAAATGAATTTAATCTTTGGCTGCGAAGTGCAGAGCTACACGAGATTCGAGCTGCGATCGCCCAAGCAAGTAGTCGTAAGGCAGGAAGCGATCAGTCTCCACTCAAAGTATTTCTAACTTGTACACCAATTGAGCTAGCGCGACTGCCGTGGGAGGTTTGGGAAATTGGTGCTGATTTTGCAGGAACGGGCGCAATTAGCATTGTCCGAACACCAGCAAATATTCGTTCTGAGCCAAGCTTTCATTCAAGGCGGCGACATCGAGCCAGAGTTCTAGCCATTATGGGCGACGAGACGGGGCTGAACTTTCAGGTAGACCGAGATGCAGTGCGATCGCTATGCACCAAAGCCGATGTTAAATTCATTGGTTGGCAACCTGGACAAACGGCTGCACAGGTAAAAGAGCAAATTTGTCGTTGTCTAACCGATGCAGAAGGTTGGGATGTGCTGTATTTTGCCGGGCACAGTGATGAAACGCAAATTACAGGTGGAGAATTAGCGATCGCACCTGGTGTCACGATCTACATTCATGAAATAGAGCTACAGCTCAGTACTGCTAAAAGGCAGGGACTTCAGTTTGCATTTTTCAATTCTTGTAGTGGATTAAGTATTGCTGAGTCATTGATTAATGTGGGACTTAGCCAGGTGGCGGTAATGCGCGAACCTGTTTCTAATGCACTAGCACACGAGTTTTTTGTACAGTTTGCTCGTGGGTTATCAGAATACCAGGACGTTCACGAAGCTCTATTATCTGCTTGTCAGTTTCTCAAGCTGGAGAAGAACTTTTACTACCCTTCTGGATTTCTAATTCCTTCACTTTTCTGTCACCCAGGTGCAGAGCTATTTCGGATCGCTCGGTCTTCGTGGAACCGATCGCTGCGGCAGCTATTACCGACACGATGGGAGGCGATCGCACTTACAGTTTTTCTAGTTTTTGGACTCAATGACTACGTGCAAAGCTTTCTACTTGATCAGCGAATCTGGGTGCAAGCAGTTTACAGAGATATAACTGAGCAAACACAAATAGTTTCTAATATACTACCTCCAGTTGCACTCGTGCAGATAGATGAAACTTCGCTTCGTAAAGAGATGACAAGCGAAACTCGTCGCATTGATGATGAAGTTGCACCAATCAGTCGCACGTACCTAGCAGCACTGCTCAAGCGTCTTGTTGATCAAAATGCGAAAGTTTTAGGTGTTGACTATTTATTCAAATATCCAACTAGTCAAACTGAAGAACTAAGAAGTACGCTTGAGAATCTAGTCAAAGAACATGGAATGTGGGTTGTCTTCGCTGCTCCCTATCAATCTGAAGTTGATAACATTTTCGTTGCAGAGCAAGGTAAGGTCGCTGATCGCGACTGGAGTCAGCAAGGTTCGGCGGACTATTTTGTTTTCTCATATCCTAGCTATGTTACACTGCCGTATTCAAACCTGAATTCAGATAAGATCTGCTATGAAACTTGTCCTTTTTCTTACCTTCTATCTTTAATTCAAGCAGCAAATCAAAATTCTGATAAGAATTTATTGCAAAACGCATTAACTAATGGAAAAGATTTAAGAACATCGTTCTTAAGGCTAATTTGGCGAGGAAGTTCTCAAAACCAGCTATTGAATCGTTTACAGAGAACACACCTCAATTCAATTTCCTCTTGGCTTAATAAGCAGCATGATCTAGTTACATTTCAGCCAATTATTGACTTTTCCATTCCACCTAATCAGGTGTATGACCGCATTACAGCTTGGAGATTGCTTGAGGAAAAACCGCTTGCTCTTTCAAATCTACCTCGACAAGTTGTAATCATTGGAGCAGGTGAGTATAACGATTTAAATTCAGCCGTTGGGGGAGAGCTTGATATTTATCCTGTTCCGTCAGCCATCAAGTATTGGCGAGGTCGTTTGCCTGCTGAGAACAATGCTTTCGAGTTCCGTAATGGCGATTCAGCAAATGCTCCAAAATACCTGCCAGTATTTACGGGTGCAGAAGCTCATGCCTACATGGTTCATCACCTATTAACTCAACGGTTGGTAGTTCCAATCCCTTTCTTATTGATAATTGGAGTATTCGCTCTAATTAGTAAGATCGCAGTCACACTATTACGACACCAACAACACCAGAGAGCTTGGAATCGCCGCACAAGGTCTCAATACTTATTAAGCTTAGCGGGTGCAACGACTCTTTATGGGCTAGTGAGCTTGCAATTGTACATTTCTAATGCTGTTCTGCTACCTTGGCTCCTGCCGTCGCTACTATTTTGGATTTACATTCTACCACTCTTAAGGAGAAGACCAAATGTCTAGAATTCAAACATTCGCGTGTCAAAATCTTAGCAAGGCACTCAGAATGCGTTGGAAAACAACTAGTCTTTTGTCTTTGGTTACGGTCGCTTGCTTTACGCCATTTCCGATTTTTGCTCAAATTGAGTCTACTTCACCCACTGACTCAACTTCTACTCTAGAACGAATAGTTCAGCAGTTTAGCTTACGTCGCAAAGACGGAGTTAGACAAGGCGGTTTTTGTGTCGCCTCTCCGGGTCAGCTTGAAAGTACCTACGTCGTCTGGAGCAATCGCCCAGTCTTTGTGTGGGATAGAGTTGCAAGCCGCATCATTGTACGTGATGACCAGGGTGTCGAAGTGTGGAACCAAGCTGTTTCCTCGGGCGATCGCGCAGCAATTTATAACAGTTCCATACCGCTACAGCCCGATCGACGGTACAGATGGACGATTTTGACACCCTCGCAAACAGAAGTAGATCCCGATCAACAATTCTATAGCTTCAGAATAATGGGTGGAGAGCAACGCGACCAAATTACAAACGCTTTGCCTCAAGGTCAGCCTGGAGCAACTCCCGAAGAGATTTCACTGGAACAATCGGACTACTTTATTGAGCGCGAGTTATGGTCGGATGCACTGCAAAGCCTCTATGCAGTTCAAAATCCGTCTGCGGAACTGACACAAGCTCGGCAGGAAATTGTTTCTACGCTCGTGCAAAACATTTGTCATCGGCAAACTAACTAGCTAGGAGTTTGTTGATCAGGTCGTCTCTAGAGAGCTAGAGGCGATCGCCCTGTACTCATTTATATTTTGTTAAGCCACTGCCTTGGCTGAGATCCTGCTGATACTGTTTAGTTGATGCAGGGAGCCTATTGAACTGATACGGTCTTCTCGCACTACGCAAGGCTCAAAATTCTCAACCAGGGCAAAAATTTATGTCTGTGCAACAGCGTTGGATTGGGTTGCTGTCCATTCTGTTGCTAGCAAGCGGTATTCAAGTTCATCCGCTGTTGGCTCAGTCGGTTACGCCTGCAAATGACCGCACAGGAACGATTGTCAATCGTGACGGCGATCGCTTCGACATTGAGGGCGGCAGCCGATCGCGGGATGGCGCGAACCTGTTTCACAGCTTTGAGCAGTTTGGACTAGAGTCTGGAGAAATTGCCAATTTCATTTCAGATCCTGTAGTTCGGAGTATCTTGAGTCGGGTTGTGGGTGGCGATCCCTCTGTTATCGATGGGCTAATTCAAGTAACGGGCGGCAACTCAAATCTTTATCTGTTGAACCCCGCTGGAATTATTTTTGGCTCCAACGCTAGCCTGAATGTGCCTGCTTCATTTACAGCGACGACTGCTAATGGCATTCGCTTTGATGGGGGTTGGTTTAACGGTATTGGTACGAATGATTACGCCTCTCTAGTGGGCAATCCTAGCCAGTTTGCTTTCACAATGGCTCAGCCTGGAAGCATCATAAATGCAGGTGATTTGACTGTTAGTGAAGGTCAAAGCCTGACGCTTTTGGGCGGTACGGTCGTAAATACGGGGACAATAACAGCACCCGGAGGCAACATCACAATTACGGCTGTTCCTGGAACAAATCGAGTGAGGTTGAGCCAGGAAGGTTCTGTGCTGAGTTTGGAGATTCCGCTCCCCAATGGCGATCAGCCAAATGATTGGACGCTACCGATCGCTGCCCTTCCCCAACTCCTGACCGTCGGCAGTCTGGACACCGAGACAGAACTCAGCGCTTCTAATGGCACGGTGCAGCTAGCTGATGGCACAACCATTCCGACAGAACCCGGAAGCGCGATCGTCTCTGGTACGTTAGACACTTCTACAACTCAGGAATTTACACCTGAAATTAACGTTTTGGGCGATCGCGTTGATTTGATTAGCGCTGACCTCGATGCCTCTGGCACAAATGACGGTGGCACAATTCGCATCGGCGGCGACTATCAGGGGCGCGGTGCTGTCCCCAATGCTTCGCGAACGTTTGTTAGCCGTGATTCGGTAATTTCTGCGGATGCGATCGATCGGGGAAATGGTGGTCGTGTGATCGTTTGGTCAGACGAAGCAACTCGGTTCTATGGTACTTTGACTGCACGAGGTGGAGAAAATGGCGGCAACGGTGGTTTTGCTGAAATTTCTGGCTACAGTTTTTTGGATTTTGTTGGCAACGCTGATTTAGGCGCTAGGCAAGGGCAAACCGGAAGCCTGCTTCTCGATCCGCTCAATATCGTAATTCAGGAAGGCTCAAATAACCCACTTGACTTACCGAGCGAAGGTAGCCAACTTCTGTTCAGTGATAACCCCGGTGGAAATAGCATTGTTAATAACGGCACAATCAATGCTGCCATAGCAAACGTTACTTTGCAAGCTACAAACGATATCACCTTTGATGCACCGATCAATATCAATAACAGCAATAGTGATGGTTCCCCAATCAGCCTATCTGCTCAAGCTGGTAATAATATCTTTGTAAATCCTGGTGCAAACATTTCAACAGATGGCGGTGCTGTTACTCTTCATGCAGATACTGATAATGTAAACGGCGGAATTTTGAGTATAAACGGCGTTTCGATCAATACAAATGGTGGGGATTTCACAGGAAGGGGTAGAGGAAATACTACTTTTAGTAACGGGGTTTCAATCAATGCTGCAGATATTAATACTGAAAATGGCGATATCAATATAACAGGGTTTGGAGGAACAACTGCCACTGCAAATCAAGGTATTGGAATATCCGGCAGCAATTTACAAGCGGTTGTTGATGGAAGGACTGCAAGCAGTGGAGCAATTAATTTAACAGGTATAGGCAGCGATGGAACAAGTAATAATAATGGAATTATTTTCAGTTTTACTAATATTCGTGGGGAAAACGGAACCATCAATTTAAGAGGTATTGGTGCTGGCATAGGTGATAACAACAATGGTATTTCCCTTAGCAATACATTTATAGAATCGAATGGAGAAGGTGGTGTTAGATTACAGGGTATTGGTAGCGGTAACGGAACTGGAACTCAAAACCATGGAATTAGAGTTATTGCAAGTAATATCGGATCTACTGGCGTAGGAAGTGTTTACTCAAGGGAGGGCAGAGGGAGCATCTATTTGGAAGGCAGGGGTGGAGTAGGAACAGGATTTATTACGGGTATTTACTTTGAGAACCCACCTAATAATCCTGACAATAGCGCTAACGTAAGCTCAAGAGATGCAAATATTCATATAGTAGGTGTTGGTGGAAATGGCTCTCAGGCTGGAAATACTGGAATTTATTTAGACACTGATACTTTATTGGAGTCTACAGGGCGGGGGGATCTTACTTTAGAAGGTACGGGTGGAACCGGAGCAGGGCTAAGTGCTGGTGTACAACTCGGAGAAGAGGGAGGGGCAACTGTTCGCTCGCGAGATGGAAATATCAATCTAACGGGTAGAGGTGGAAATGGAGGTGATTTCAACTTAGGTATTAGAATCTTCAATGGCTCTCGAGGTAGAGATTCTAATGGTATTCTAATTACATCTGAAGCACCTATTGCCAGGAATGGTAGCGTAATTCAATCTACTGGTGTAGGGAATATTACAATCGATGGTCAAGGTGGAACCGGAGTAGGAGACTCAAATATAGGAATAGTGGTTGGTCAAAGCGCAGCAACCTCTGGTTCATCTCGAATTAGTTCCAGGAATGGTGATATTAGCTTAATCGGTACGGGGGGCGCAGGTGTTGGCAGCTTTGGCATTTTCAGCAGATATGGAACTTTAGGTTCAATAGGCAGTGGAGATCTTAGCTTGACAGGCACTGGCTCTGAGGCATCAGAGGGAGTTGTTCTAAGTAATAGTTCTATCAATCAGTCTGGCACAGGTAATCTTTTGTTTACTACAGATGAGATCACCGTAGTTGATCAAGTTAGTAATTTAGTTACTCCTACACAAATTCAAGGTCGAGGTGATTTTCAGATCCAACCGCGTTCCTCAAATTTAAATATCACAGTAGGTGGCTCAACTGATGATAGCAGTTTGAATTTGAATACTAACGTTCTCAGTGCTGTGCAAGATGGATTTATTCAAGTCTTAATTGGAGATTCTAGCAATACTGACGCTATTACTTTAACAAGTGATGTTACTTTCAACAATCCAACTAACTTGCAGGGAAGGTCGATCGACACTAGAGGCTTCACAATTACTGGAACTGATAACGCCACCATCAGCTTGCTAGCAAATCAAGACATTGACACGGGCAACATCATTAACCCTGGTCGTGCAATCACGCTAACTAGTACAGATGGAAACATCAATGCGACAAATCTAAATTCTAGTCGTGCCAATGGTCGGGGTGGTGATATTAACCTGACTTCGAGAACTGGAGCTATCACCACAGGCAACCTTGATAGTTCTGGAACCAGTGGTGGCGATATTTTTCTTGATGCTGAGACAGCAATTACGACGGGAGCAATCAACTCTAGCGGTAGTTCTGATAGTGGTGGTGACGTAACGCTTGATCCGATTGGAGACGTGGAGGTGACTTCGATCGATACGCGAGGCGGTAGTAACGGTCGTGGTGGTGATGTCAACGTTGTAGCTGGAGAAAATTTTCGAGCAACAGGACTGGTTGCTGGCACAGCAGCAAGCATCATAACCACTGGAGGTCAAGGTGGCGGTGACATTACAATTCGTCACGGTGGTCGAGGGATCACCCCCTTCAACGTTGGTAATTTGAATGAGAATGGCACAGTGGGAGCAATTACGAGCGGCGAAGCAACTATCAGCCCAACTCAGTCATTTCCCTTCTCCGTAAGAGAGGAAAACATTCAAATTCTTACGGCTGCGTCACCAGTTAATGAAACGGAATTTGAGGAACGCCCAGAGGAAACGACTCCGCCAAACCCAACCGAACAAAATCCCGATCTCGTTGTAGATCCCCTTATCCACATCATAGAATATGCGTTTACGCTAGATTTTGCTAATTACTTCCAAAATATTCCAATAGATGATGGCTCCGGAGGAACCATTAGCTTTAGCGAAATCCCAGCCAAATCACTCTCGGAAATCCAACGCGATCTCCGAGCTATTGAAGCTCAGTCAGGTGTTAAAACAGGATTACTCTATATCTTTTTTGCACCCAAAGACATCAATCCTGATTCTGCCGCTCCTCCAAGACTAATTGTTAGAGAAAATGCTGTACGAGAGGACGATCAACTGCAATTGGTGTTAGTCACCTCATCTGGAGCGCCGATCGTTTTGAGGCAAGATGCTACGCGGGAACAGATTGTTGGTAATGCTGCTGATGGTACTATTGGAGGTATTGCTGGGGCGTTCAATGAGCCAGTGACCGATCCTCAAAGTGGAGAAGAATATAAGGATTATGGTCAACAGCTTTATCAGTTAATGATTAAACCTGTAGAAACTGAATTAGAGGAAAGAGGAGTAGAAAATTTAGCTTTCATTCCTGACGTGAAATTGCGCTCTTTGCCTTACGCAGCACTGCAAGATGAGCAAGAAGAATTTTTAATCCAGAAATTTAGCATCGGCTTAATTCCAAGTTTCAGTCTGGTTGATACTCGCTATGCAAATCTCAATGATGCTCGACTGCTGGCGATGGGAGCATCAGATTTTCCAAATGCTAAAGATAGTAGAGGTGGTGATTTTAATTCAATTCCCACTGCGGAAGCTGGACTAGATGCAGTTGCAGCAGTTTGGAATAGTCAAAGCGTGTTCCCAAATTCGGAGTTTACAACTCAGATTCTTAGGGAGCAGCGCGAGCGACAGCGACCTAGCATCGTTCATCTGATAACGCATGGAGAGTTCGTGACGGGGCAACCAGCAAATTCTTCCATTGTGTTTTCCGATAGCAAATTGAGGCTTGATCAAGTGCATACCTTGAATTTAGGTAGGCTAACAAGTGCGAATGCTGCTCCGGTCAATCTGCTGGTTTTAAGTGCCTGCGAAACCGCAGTTGGAGATGAGAAAGCCGAGTTAGGGTTTGCTGGTATGTCCAGACTGTCTGGAGTAATATCAACTCTAGCAAGCCTCTGGTACGTTGAAGATATTGCAGCGCAGTCGCTACTAACTGCCTTTCATCACGAATTGCGACAAGCTCCAATCAAGGCAGAAGCTTTGCGACAAGCACAACTCGCCATGATTGACGGCAACATTAGATTAGAAGACGATGGTTTACGATTACCAGATGGAACTTTGCTTCTGCAGATATCCGAATTATCGCCTGAATATGTTGAAAGGCTTAATCACCCCTACTATTGGGCAGGCTTCACGATGATCGGAAGCCCCTGGTAACTCACTTTTCAAAATTCTCTGCATACGTCCTCCAAAACCAGAAGCAGAACATAGCGGGAAGGCAAATTCAATCAGGGATTCAGTTAATCCTCAGTTGAAAAAGCCTCAGCACTGCTTGTTCTAAATAGGAGGACAATTATGGCCGTCATTCTAGATCAATTGCTGAGCGATCGCTACAAAGTGATTAGTGCTTTGGGCGCAGGGGGTATGGGGCAAACCTACGTTGCCGAAGACACTCAACGCCCTGGTAATCCCAAGTGTGTAGTCAAACAGTTGAAACCCGCCAGTCAGGAACCAGGGTTTCTAGAAAATGCCCGACGACTGTTCAGGAAAGAAGCTGAGGTGCTAGAAAAACTGGGACAGCACGATCGAATTCCGCGCCTGCTGGCTCACCCTGAACACAATGGAGAGTTCTTCATTGTGCAAGAGTTTATCGAAGGTCATCCGCTGAATGAGGAAATGCAGGCGGGCGATCGCTGGACAGAACCGCAGGTGATTCAACTGCTGCAAGAACTGCTGAGTGTTCTGGAATTCGTTCACGGCCACAACGTCATCCATCGCGATATCAAGCCAGCCAACATCATGCGGCGACGACAGGATGGCAGACTAGTCCTAATCGATTTCGGGGCAATCAAGCAGGTGCGGATGCATCAGCTTACCATGACCGGACACACCAGCGTCTCCATGCCAATCGGGACTCCAGGCTATATGCCAACCGAACAAGCCAGCGGCAAACCTCGCCCCAGCAGCGATCTGTATGCGGTAGGTATGGTAGCCATTCAAGCTTTGACTGGAATGATGCCGATTCACTTGCGAGAAAATCAGGACGGTGAAATAGTTTGGCGCGATCAGGCAGAAGTGAGTGACGGGCTAGCAGAAGTGTTAAGTAAAATGGTGCGCCACTTCTTCAAGCATCGCTATCAATCTGCAACCGAAGCAATGCAGGCACTACAGCAATTCATCGACTCCATTCCTGCCCCCTCCTATACCCCAACCGAACAGGGTAGTGATCCTGGTAATCCAGCGTCAGCACAACAGACAGTTCCACCAACACAGTGGGAATCTACAGCACGTACTATTCCTTTAGGATCACCCACAACGGACTTCACCAATTCATATCAGTCTCCAGCCGCCGCAACGCAAACCAACCCAGCAGCCAAATCTCAACAGTGTCCTATCTGGATTGGGGCAGGAGCCGCAACACTCATCCTGAGCCTGATGGGTGGCGGCGTTGGGTATACGGCAATTCTCCAGGAGCAACAGCGCGATTTACAGGAGATTGAGCAGTGCAGCGCAAACGGGGATTATGACCAGTGCATCAGTCTTGCTCAACAGTTTTCCTATTCCTGGATGCGATCGCAGCACTACACCGAAGCTCGAGAGATTCTTGGTGACAGTCAATTGGCAAAAGCCCAACAGCTAGCGGAGGCAAACAGCTTTGAGGGTGCCATTGCGGTCGCCAGCCAAATTCCCCCAGATGTTTCTGCTTTTGCATCTGCTCAAGGCTTCATTGTGGAGTCAGCAGAGAAAATTTTAGTATCTGCAAGCAATGCCTATGAAAAGGGCGAACGCGATAATGCAGTCAATTGGGCTGGAACTATTCCTGAACAGAGTCCTGTCTATGCAGAAGCGCAAGCGGCGATTGAAAACTGGAATGAGGAGTGGGCAAACAACTCCAGTTTATTTGAAAAGGCACAAGAATCACTAAATGCCGGAAATTGGGAAGCGGCAATTGCCGATGCCGAAAAGGTGACAACCCAATACTGGCAGGAGCAAGCAAAAACGCTGATTGAGCAGGCAAATGATGAGAAACATCTAAAAACTGCCCAAGCAGAATTTGATCAAGGACATTATCGAGATGCGATCGCTGCTGCTGAACAAGTCAAAACCGAACCGAGAAATCAAAAGGCATCGCAGATCATCGATCGCGCCAAAAGTGAGATTGCCCGTATCAATCGCGAAAATGACGAGAAGTATTTAGCTGCTGCTCAGAAAGCTTCTGATGAGGGACGTTGGCAAGATGCGATTGAAGAAGCTCAAAAAACGGTAACTCAAGATGGAAAACGGCGAGCAGAGGAACTGATTACTAGCATCAGAACACCAGTTCTACCACTTGAGGAAGGAAGACTTGATGCTACTCATGCTGGTGCTTGCATAATCTTTGAAACCGGAACTCTGTGCGGGGATCATACCTTTAGTGCTGGTGAGAATCGACGTGCTCGCGTGAATCAAGCAGTAACTATCACGATGGAAAGCAATGATTTCACGCCTGCACTATACCTTGTTGCTCCCAATGGAAATATTATCGCTGATAGTAGTGATGGTGAGTTAAGTGGCGATCGTCTGTCAGTAACAGTTCCCCTGCCTCAAGAAGGAACTTACCGAATCCGCGCTACTTCTGCTGAACCTGCGGAAGGTGACTACACAGTAACTGTTCGTCGCACTGGTGTTGAGGAATCTAGCCGCTCTAGTCAATCGCCCCGCAGAGGAGCCGCCGCATTAGGATTCAACTACCGAATTGTGGTGGATGCAGATACCGAAGCACTTCAAGCCAAAGTGCGAGAAATTGTTCCGGATGCTTTCCGCACAACGATTGGTGGAGAGCGTGTCACTCAGGCCGGGCTATTCTACGAACGAGATGACGCTGAAGCAATGCAGCAGCGACTCACTCGCGCAGGCTTAGAAGCCAGAATTCTTGACGTGAATTAGGACAAGATTGCAATTTCAATTTTCTCAAGGATGAAGCACGATGGCAGATGTTAGTACTCTCACAAATTTGGTTGAGCAGAATGAGACTAGGGCGCAAGCGCTCTCTGTGGAAGTCGATCGAGCAGTGACTTGTGTAAGCCAGATCGACCAGTTCGTTGAAACGTTAAACTCTATACTCGCCTCTGCTAGCACGGATGCAAATGAAAAGTTTGAAGCACTCAATGCAGCCCTTGATACTGCCGAGCAAACACTAGAAAGCCAACTGCAAGCCGCTCAGGCAAAACTAGACAGCTTGCAAGAAAAGGTAGGAACGCTAGACGGTCAGATCGACACGATTTCTAACGAAGTCAAAGCTCAACTTGCAGACTTACAAGAAAAATCTGAGGCAATGTTAGCAGAAATAGAGTCCGAAGCAGAAGCAACACGCTCTGATGTTGATCAGCTTGCTCAACATCTCAAAGACTCAGAAACCGAAGCGGACAATCAAACGGAAGCGGCGAAAGGACAGGTTGAAACATTCCGTGAAGCTGTAGACACAGCTCAAACCAGTTTCAGCGATCGCAAAGCCACACTGCTCGATCAATTCGATGCATTAGAAACAGAACTCAAAGACAAATTGGAAGCAATCACCAGTTCGTTTGACACGCTGACAGAGAGCAGCACAGATAACTTGGACTCTTTGACTGGTGTGCTTGATTCGACTGCGACTGATGCAATGCATGCGTTAAGTCAAAAGTTTACTGAAGAGGTTCAAGGTCAACTTTCAGAAGCGATCGATGTGCTGAAAGAAGCAATGTCAACTGTTAGCGATGTCGGAGAATCTTCTCAGGGATTGCTTGACGGAGAACTGGGAGACATTGTGGAAGGCATCAACGAAGTATTGGACATTGTAGAGCCAATTCTAGACATTCTCGAAAACGTAAAAGACGTTCTGGGATAGGTCGAAGCCACGAATCAATTCTTGTAGTCATGGAGGATGACGATGGTAGTCGCTCAAGAAATGCGAGAATCGCTGGGAGAATCAACTGAAAACCTCACTCAGCTTTTGAATACGCTCGATCAAGCTTACGATCAAATCAGCGAGATTTGCGGTGAAATTGAATCGAATGCTGACAGCTTGACCGAGGCGATCGAGACGATCGCAACGACGCTTTCCGGCTTGAGTGAGGCACTGACAGCGGGTGAGAGCAATTTGCAGGATGGTCAGACAGGATTGGTCGAGTCACTTGATGGACTAGAGCAAAGTCTCACCGCAATTGAAGGTCAGTTAGACGAATTCAATCAGTCTCTACAAGAAACTCACAGTTCTTTTGAAACGGAGGTCAACGATACACAAACTGAAGTAGATAGTGATGCAGAGGCAGTCAAGACAGCATTTTCTGAAGCCAGAACTGCGATCGAAAAGCTGGAAACTGCTGTAGGAGAAGCAATGGATGTGACTGAACAAGCATTCAATAGCCTGACGGATGCAGTAACTGAATTGCAGGGGCAAATGACTAGCCTTCAAGAAGCAACCGAGTCTGAATTTGAGAGTCTGTCAACTGAAATTGGCGAAACTCATCAATCGAGTGTTGAGACATTGCTAGGCGAGTTTGCAGAGCAAATTGGCGAAACCTGCTTGAGTGATATTGGCGAGCAGTTCGGCAGCTTCGAGGGAGATCTGACAGAAATTTTCACTAATTTCAGTTCGCAAGCGGAAGACATCGGTACTGAGCTACAGGAGCGTGGTTCCGAGATGTTGCAGAACGTATCTGATCACTTCACTGATTCTCTTAGCAACGAGCTGGAAAGCGCTTTTGAAGACGCAATCAAAGATGCAGTTGCTGCCATGGTCAGTGAAGTGGCTGAGTCAACCACCATGATGTTGACAGGCTCTAGCATTACCTCTGCCATCAGCCCACTTATTCCAGCGATTGTTACGGCTAAAGTAGTCACCCACACTATCAAGGAAATTACCAGTTTGGGCGGATTGTTGTAACACGCTCTGAGACAGGAACACATTCACGCTCAACACCAACTTATAGGAGTCTCGAAATGAATGATGCGTATACAGCCCTTGCTCAAATGGCAGCAACCGCTCCTCAGCAATTGAATGAACTGGTGCAGGGTTCGACAGATGTTCAAACTGCTGTGAACGAACTGGAAGCAAATTTACAGCAAAAGCAAAGCGAAATTGAAGCTTTGCTTGATCAAATTACGGCTGCTCTCAGTGAATTTGACCAGGAGATTGCAGCACAGCAAAGTGGGATTGAGGACGCGATCGAAGCCCTAGAAACGAACACAGAATCTCTCAAGGATAGCTTTGAGGCTGCACAGGAGCAGCTAACAAGCGAGATGCAGACCGTGCAAGAGCATATGACCGCGCTCAAGAGCCAAATCGATGAAAGCAGTGCTGTTGTGGAGTCGGCAAACGAAACGGCGCAAGAGAGCTTTGTTCAAATTCAAGAACAAATTCAAACCGCACAAGAGAGGCTTGCGACAGTGCATGAATCTGTCAGTCAAAATATTGAAGAACTGCAAGAGCGAATGCAGGCAGCGCAGACACTTGCTAGTGAGCAAGTTGAAGTTCTATCGCAAGAGGTGCAAACCGCTGATCAAACTGTGAGTGATAAGGTTCAGGAGCTAATTTCTAACTGTACTGATCTTCAGGTTGAATTTGACAGCAAGCTAACTGATGTTGTGGGAAACATCATTCGGGGTGATGTTGATGGCTTGCTTGACGGCATTCAGCAGCAGGTTGAGGACGAACTCAAGAGCCTAGCAGATGAGGCTGTACAGCAAGTTTCTGATACGATCCGCGAAATGTCTGACAAGCTGACTGGCGCAAATGAAGAAAGCTCAGCAACCCGAGAATTGCTAGAGCCTTTGTTTGACCAGCTCGAAGGCTTTATTGACCCAGTCGAATCTGCCATTGAAATAGTGAAAGATGCCGCGTCGAGTTTTGGTATCTCATTTGGCTAAGCGAAACTTTAGGAGAAACTGATCATGGCTGACTTAGGAACGATCGCAAATGATACGGTTACAAAACTGACTGAACTGCTCAATCAGAGTGAACAAATTCACGAGAATCTAACCCAGTCAGGTGAACAAGTTGCTACCGTATCTGAACAGGTTGAGATGGTTTGGGCAACCTTGAATGAACGAGCGCAATCATTTCTAGAACGGGTCAACAGCGCGAAAGACGAATTGGCTACACAAGCGAAGCAGGAAACTGAATCGATCGCCCAGCTTCAAAGCAAAATCGAAGCTGTCAGCGACGAGTTAAATCAAGAATTGGACGCTACAAGGACAGTAATTTCTGATGTTGCCAGTCAGATTGAGTCGATGCCTTCTGACTTAGAGGAATCTTTTCAGGAGTCTGAAGAAGCGTTTACTGCCTTAAAGGACAGGGTTGACGAATTGAAGTCAGAAATGGAGGATGCGGTGACTGAGGTCGAAGAGCATTTGTTGGATGAAGTCAGCACTGAGCTAGATACTCATCAGTCGGAGATTGATGATAAAGCTGAGGCGTTGCGTACAAACATTAGCGAGATTTTGCCTGAGCTTACAGACAAGGTTGCTGCCTTCACTCAGCACGTTGATGATGTTGTGCAGCAGCTAACAGATAAGTTGCAAGATCTAGGGGAGACAACCGAGCAGACTGCTCAATCCACGATCGAGCAAGTCAGCCAATTTCAACAAGATGGAATTAGCGATTTGATGGACACCGTAAATCGAATGGCAGAATTGATGGAGCGCTTAAGCGATCTGGTCAACGGCACAACTGATACTGTAATGACGACCAAAGATGGCTTGATGACCGGAGTGAGTACGACTAATATCGGACTCGAAGCGGCGATCGGCATTTTTGACGACATTCAAGAGATTTTGAGCCTCTGATTCTATTTTCTCACTTGCCGCTGAGGGATAGTCCTCGCTTGAGCTTTTGTAGCTCTTCCCTATCCCTCTCTATGTTTTTTTGCTGCACCTTTTTGTATTCTTCAATTTGCGCTTTTAGTTGAATCTGTGCTTTTTCGCGATCGCTAAGATAAGAATCATACTGCTCATAAACTGTCTCAAGAGTACTCCGAAATTGCTTCTCCTCAGACTCCAGAGTAGAGTTTAAGTGCTGAACCAGCCTATCAGCTATCTCTTCCGCAACTGACTCATAATTGCTATTCGTTTTCTTTTTTAGCTCCTCAATTTTTTTCTCTTGCTTTTCACGCCTATCTCGTCTATAAGCAATAGTAGAAGAAGTAATAGCTATAAGAAGAAGAGGCAATACTAGTTTCGCTTTTAACTGATTTGATGCATATTCTTTAGGAATAAATGCAGTAAGAACTAGAAGAATAGCAGTACTTCCCGTCATTACTTGTCCTCTAACGTTCTTAAATAGATACCCAAACAAACTAGCTTGTTCGTACTGAGTTTCAAAGATATCTTCGTTAGGCTCTCTAATAGGGCGTTTCAAAATTTGTTCAACGCTTGAAGACTCAGAGGAGTGAAACTGAGGAGCAAATGAATTAAGGTTAGAATTGAGAGTAAGCGTTTCCTTACTTCTTTGAAATAACCCTCGCAAGCCACCATCACAGTAAAGAGTAGAAATCCGCCGCCACTCTTCAGCAGCCCATTGCTGTAATTCCTTTCGACAGAGCTTGAGGGCAGCATTATGAACGCTGGTAGATTTATTTGGAACTTGTAGACGAATGTGACAACGATCCTGTTTCAACACAGCTTCAGGCTGCAATGCTTTTGTGAATCTGAAAATTTTATCAGATAGATTATCAACGCCTCTTTTGTAAAGCAACTCTTCCCTAGACTGCTCAATCTCGTATTTAACCTGCTTGAAGAACTGTTCGTCACTAATCTTCTTCTTTGCCTTTTTGATCTGTTCCTTTAAGTCATCCTGTCCGACCTGCCTCAATTCCTTCTCATCCTGGAGGATTCTTTCTTTTAATCGGGCTTCTTGATTATTGAGGACAGTTTCGATTGCTCCAATTTGCCCATGTAATCCCTCAGTAATTCGCTGAACCAGCATTTCTTCTGCTTTAGTTTCTGCAAGATCCACTAGCTGCTGACAAAATTCTTCATACTCTGGTTGAGCATGAGGCAGCGATACTGTAGCTCCGGGGGTAGCAGCAGAAGGAACTAATATTAAAGAAACAAGTTCGATCGAAGCGTGATTTGGCTGACCTTTAATCCACTTTTTGATTTCTGCTAAATTCGATCGAGTTGATTCAGAAATCGCCCCTCCTGGCAAGGAAGCAATCACAAAAATCTTGGCGATCGCCACCTTTCTTGTGTATGTAATAAAATGCTTTTCTTCTGCGGATAGAGTCCGATTTGAATCAACAATTAGACAGGCAATATTGCAATCGAATAAGTGTCTATAAAGTTCATTCTGCTCGAAAGACAGCGGTTCTGACTGACTATACGACTCAAACATAAACGCAGCACTCTTTGCAGTTTTAGAAGATGAGCCGAGACAAACACGATCTCCAGGCTTTAGTGTTTGGCAATCCTCAATGCGGTCGCCATTCACATATGTACCGTTTCTGCTGCCGCGATCGCAAATCTGCCACAATACTGAACCTAGCGTGTGTATTGGCTTCAATTCAGCGTGATGGCCCCCAACCAGCGTTAAATCATCAGCTAGGCGAATTTTACAGTCTGGATGCCGTCCTAATGTTTGGCTTTCAGAAATGATGAGTTCATATCGCTGTGAGGCGGCATCTCCACTGTGGAGTATTAAAGCGGGTTGCGGCAACGATGCCCTCGTATTAGGCAACTCAGGCAAGGAGCTTACTCGAAGCTGATAAGCGTTTCCTATCAGACGATTTGTTTCCAAAAGTCTTTGAAGTGCATGAGCCTGAGTAACGTTCTGGCTGGCAATCTGTACAACCAGACTTTTTTGCTCTAGCTCATTTCTAAGCTTCGCTAACCCCTGAGTGATCGAGCGGTACGCTGGTTCTTGAGCGACTCGATCTACTACGAACTTTTGGGTGTCTTGAATGTCTTTTCCTAGTTTGGTAATTACGGAAGACATAGGATTCAGGAGGATAACGAGATTTAAGGCTTTGAGTAGCCAGGACAAGAAGACTAGTAGCTGTAAAGTGGATCAAACCGACCAAACTCTAATGGTGTTGTCTTCGCTTCCACAAGCAAACTTGCGTCCATCTGAACTGATGGCGACACTACCAACTTGCCACGTTTGACCAGGAAAAGTACAAATTTCTCGTTCTCTTTTAAGATTCCAGAGTTTGATCGATTTGTCGTCGCTTCCAATTGCCAAAACTTCTGAATTCGGACTGAACTGTAGACTGGTGATTGATGATCGAGTAACCGACAGCGCGGCAATCTCCTCACCCGTATCAGCTTTCCACAGTTTTATCGTCCGGTCAGCGCTCCCGCTTGCTACCGTGTGCCCATCTGGTGTAAAAGCTATGGCATTAACGGGCATCTTATGTCCCGTTAGCGTCCGGAGTTCCTCTCCCGTTATCCGATCCCAAAATTTAATGGCTTTATCAGCGCCTCCACTCGCTATTACTTGGCCTTCTGGATGAAAGGCAACTGTATTGATGGCTATTTTAGAAACAAAGACTGGTTTAGTTTCTTCACCAGCAGCGAGATTCCAAAGTTTGACTGCTTTATCTGCTCCACCGCTCACTAAAACCTGTCCGTCTGAGCTAAAGCCGACAGAGTTTACCGCTAGCTTGTGTCCTAACAAGGCTAGAATTTCCTTCCCAGTGCTAAGCTCCCAAACTCTGATAGAACCATCAACACTGCCGCTTGCAAGAAATTGACTATCTACGCTAAAAACAACGCAGCAAATTCGGTCAAGATGACCACTCAAAACGCTAAAATCTTCTTGACCCAAAAGATTCCATATTATATTGACAGAGGTTTCAGTAGATCTAGTGATCTCAAGAGCATTTGTGCTATCAGAGCTATCTTTAGAATCTGAAGATTTGCTTGTTCCTGGGATCAAGTCGATCTCTGTTTCAACTAATTCTGGGATTGGGCTTATTTCAGAAACTAAAGATTTATCAAAGGATGAATCTATTTCTTCTAAATTCTGCGTTGCAGAAACAAGAGATTGAAGTTCGACTTCCTCACATTCAAATATGAATTCAGGTCCATCTTTGCTAAGCATGATGCGATCGCCAGTTTGTAGAATTTGGCATCCATTTACTCGCTTGTCATTCACATAGGTTCCATTGGCTGAGTTAAGATCGCAGATTTGCCAATTCATCACAGCATCGGTAGTCAAGGGTTCGATTCTCGCATGGTGTCGAGAAATCGTAGGATATTGCACTGCATCGATCGCAACTTGGCAGTCAGACTCGCGCCCTACCACAACTGCTTCGGTCAAAGACAGACTGTAGCTAAAAAGTTCAGGGTTAACAGCTTGGCTCGAAGATGAACAAAGTTTAAGTTTAGATACCATATGTCGCTGTGAACTTCTACATATCGTTAGCACTACTGTGTAGCTACATATCCTCTTTTCATTGCGATGCTCCCTTGATCGCTCGGTACGTTACGCTACTGCTAGCACCAACCTACTGTTAATGTTAGATCTTTGATTGCCAGTTTAATAGCTACACCAGAATTAGCAGCACAGGAAGGACACATCGAGCTGAAGTACTTGGATAAGACTGACTTCTGTTTGTACAGTCTGGATTTCCATCTGTCATTTCAGCGATTCGATCTGGAGCAAGCTGGAGGTAGTTACCCACTACAGTAAAGGAAAGGTACAACACCACGTCGCGACCACTCCATTTTTAAAAGAAGCAGTGTACAACTTTATTCTTTCAAAAAGTCTCAATGGAATCTATCGGAATAGGAAGCAGTGTACAACTTTAACTTCTCAAAAAAATGAAACATGTACATCAGGGTGAGCATCTCAGCAACTTTTGGTGTAGAACTTTATTCTAAATACACACTGAGGGCGATCGGGTTCTGGAACAGCAAGCGAGTCAGAAGTTTGGGCAGTTGCAGGACTGGTTACAAGACTACCCATTAAAATAAATGGGCCAGTCTGAAAAGAATGTCGCAGTAAAGACCAACAACAAGCGTCTCTAGAGCAGGAGGCGACTCTATGCATTAGACTATGTGTCAAAAAGGACTATTTCAATTTGGAGCTATGCCATACAGACGAACGCTGGTCATTCTGAGTACGCAGATTACACCTCAAACGAATCTGAAAGAACTTGGCGGGAATATGGATTGTTCCCCTAAGATCTTCTATTCTTCTCTCCAAACAAAGCTCAATAGATCTGGATAAATATACGGTTCAAGTTTGTATCTTTTATGAAGTTATGAATAACCAGTAGAGGAATAACCTGTGGCGTATAGCGACTTCACACTAGAAGCGGTAATTGAACAATTTAATCTCACGATTCAAGAAGTCAGCTCGATTATCGAAAGTCAGCCGGTGATGCCTAGCGATCTGCTTGTTGCCATTCTGGAGCGAGAGATGCCTTGGGCGATTACCGTGGGTTCGGAGATTGCTCGATACAGCGGCATTATTGCTCAAGTTCTTTTGGAAGTCCGAGAACTCAGGCACCAGAAGATCAGCGTCTTTGCGGGTAAAGAGTTTAATGTTGACCCTGCCCAAAAACTCAACGGCTACTGCGATTTCCTGATTAGCCTCAGTCCCATCCAATCCGTGATTCAAGCTCCGGTAGCCATTGTTACCGAGGCAAAACGTGGGATTTTAGAGAACGGATTAGGACAGTGTGCAGCCGGGATGGTTGGGGCGCAGCAATTTAACCAGAAACATGACCTTCCAATTCCATCAGTCTATGGCAGCGTCACGAATGGTAGCAACTGGAAGTTCCTTAAACTGAGTGGAACTGAACTTGTGGTTGACATCACCGAATATGACATCACCCCTATCGATCAGCTCTTGGGAATTTTGATGGCTATGACAACACCGCCATAGCTCTGAATCTGTGGGGCCTTGTGACTGATTTCGTTCAAGGAGTCTGACATGGAGCAGTGGGCAGACTGGTTGAAGCCCTTGCCTGAGCAGGAAGGGAAACACTTTCCGTTTCCGCTGAATCACTTGAATCTCCCTGCTCAATTGACTCTAGATCAATCCAATCTTGGCTGACAGTATTAGCATTCAGAGGTTCGTCCGGTCGAGGCGGAGTGCCACCACGTCCGATATCAAAGAATTCGGCGGTTGCTGAACCACCGCCAACCTGACAGGCATTGGAAAGTTCGGGGCTATCAGGTTCATCCGGTAGAGGGGTTAATCCGCGATTAGGGTCAACTCCAGGAGTATTGTTAATAAACACGCCATCACTGTTGAATTGTGAACTGACATTGATATCACTGAGGGGGGTATCTCCATCCCGTTCTTCTAACCCAATAATTCCTTGAGCATCAATTCTAACCTCGCCTCCTCGTCCTCTATCTGCATCGGCTCGAATGTCGTTACCTCCTTGAGGATCTCCGTTTCCGTAAGGATATGCGATGATAAAGCCATCATCTGCATAAATCCTGACGTTACCGCCATCCGCATTACGAAGCGCTTGAGCAGAAATCTCACTGTCATTTTGCATCCACAGCAAATCTACATCATGCAAGGTTATATTACCGCCATCACCCGAACCTGTAACTGCGCTGAGTTCACCATCGTCTAACCTTATTTCTCCGGCTGTAACCTCCAAGTTACCTGCTATTCCCTCAGGACTGCTAACTGAGATCTCTGCGCCATTTTCAACTTGCAGGTTTCTCGTGTTGATTGTTACATTTCCTGCTCTACCGCGATCGCCTTCTGCCCGTGCAGAAATGCTTCCTCGATTACTGACTACTACTGATTGGGCAGAGGATTGATCTTGTTGAGCAGAGTGCTGATCTTGTTGAGCAGAGCGCTGATCTTCATTCACATTTACACTACCTGCACGCCCTGTTTGTGTTGAGGCAGAAATTTCACTGTTATGTACTTGCAACCTGTCTAAGCCTCGAAGTGTAATGCCTTCACTAACTCCTGAGACGTTAGAAGTAGAAATTTCTGAGTCCTCTTCAAGTGTTAGCTCATGGGCATTGACTGTGACACTACCTGCTCTACCGCGATCGCCCGTTGCTCGTGCAGAAATGCTTCCTCGATTACTGACTACTACTGATTGGGCAGGGGATTGATTTTGATTTACGCTCACACTGCCTGCATTACCCGTTCGTGTTGAGGCAGCGATCGCCGCTTCATCTCTCACCGTGAGTCGTTGTGTGTTAACCGTTAAATTTCCGCCAGTTCCACTAATAGATTGTACGGCTAAACCACTTTGAGTGTTTCCATTGAATAACTGAGAACCGCTTAGCTCAATTGTATTGGCATCTACAGTTAAACTTCCTGCTTGACCTCGGCGTGTTGAAGCAGAAATCAGACCATTATCTACTTCCAATAGATCTAGCTCATTTAATTCAACACTGCCTCCTCTTTGAGCTGAGATGTTCTCAGAGGAGATTTCTGCACCATTTTGAACTTGCAGATGTCTGGTGTTGATTGTCACATCTCCTGCTACTCCGCGAGGGTCTGTTGCTTGAGCAGAGATTCTTCCCCCATCCCGAACTATGACGGAATTGCTAGGAGAGCCATGATTGCTGATGCTTATACTGCCTGCTTCACCTATTGTGGTAAATGCGGCGATCGCCGCTCTGCCCTCTACTGTCAGTTGTTGTGTATCAACTTCGATGTTTCCAGCCTCTCCAGTACTTTGAGATTGGGTAAACAGCCCACTGGAACGACTAGGATCAATACCTAAAGCACTAGAAATCTCAGGCGAGATCCTAGGTAAAATATTAACCCCTGAAACATTAGGGGCTTCAAGCGAAACATTAAGGGTATACGAGCCAGAGCTTCCTCCTTGCCCACGCACTTGAATATAAAAGGTATTATTATCAGTAAAAATATAGCTAAGATAAGGATCAGGACTAAGGTTATCATCAAAAGATCGAGGCCTGCTTCCGTCACCTCCTAAGAAAAAAGGTTCATCGTTGCTAGTTGAGCGTGCTCTTTCAGGGTTTGGTAGTTGTTGTCCTGTGTTATCGAATAAAGTAATCCGTGTGTCTACGTTTGAAATTGGATTGCCTTCTAGATCTATCGAGTCAATATCAAAAATAGCTCGAGTTCCTGGTGTAACACGAAACTGATAGAAATCAGCGTCTGCTGGGTCTGATATCCCGCCTACTATGGAAATATGGGGAATTCGTGTAGAAAACTCAACAAAAGCATTAGCATCGTTAACAGGATTGACTATGAACATATCATCTAGTACTTCGGCACTAGCAATTGAGTTATTCAGTATGCCGCTGCGGTGTTCCTCTTCAAAAAATCTATCGATTGAAGGCTCTTGCCTTACATTCTGATTAAAACTCTCTACATTAGGTAAAACTGGCCCTTCTCCACTAATAAAGATACTTTCTGTTGCATCAATGTCAATGCTTCCAGCATCACCCATATTAGTAGTGCTGGTAAGTATTTGTCCCCCAGCAATCAATTCGAGCCTTTGCGCACTTACTATTATGTTTCCACCAGGGAAATGACTCGCAGTTTGTGCATTTAAAGCTGCTCCATCTCGGATTTCTAAGATACCACCAGTTGTAAGCTCAATATCTCCACCTGAACCACGACTATCTTCTTTAGAACTTGTAAACACCCCGCTTCTTAAACCATTTGAATTTCCAGTAATTGTAACAGAGTTTTCAACATTAATTTCAACATGTCCAGCATTTCCGTTACCACGAGTTAATCCTTGAACTTGAGAACCCGTGCGTAAGCTCAACGAATCTGCCGTAATAGAAACATTTCCACCATTACTAACTCCGGATGAGTTTGCACTACTACTTTCTGGCAACTCTAATAGAGAATTATTAACTGCTGTGCTGATGCTACTGCGGTCTGCCAGAGTAATGCTTCCGTCACTGTCCAACGCAACGTTCCCTCCGTTACACTGACTGCCAGAGTCACATAAGCCCGCAGTGATACTAAAAATAGCACTCTGATTCCCTAGTGATATGGAGTCTTCAGTGTCAATATGTACGTTGCCAGCATTACCTGTGCCGAAAGTAGCAGTATCGATAAAGGAAAAGTTGTTTAAGGAAACCTCGTCTGCATAAATTTCAACATCACCTCCATCACCACTTGCACCTGGCTCCAATGATGAGAAAATCCTACTTTGATTCAATGAAATACGATTTGCAGCGTTAATATAAATATTCCCTGCGTTTCCTTCCCCAGAGGATGCAGTCGTTACATCAGTATTATCTAGGCTTATATTCTCTGCTCTAATGTTAATGTCTCCTCCATTACCACCACTAAAAGCTCGGCTGCTAATTAATCTACTGCCTGCTTGGGGTGAAAAGTCACCGCTTTGGCTTGTTATATGAATTGCGCCACCACCACCTGCCGTACCGCTACCAAAAATTCGTGAAAAAGTTCTAATGTTATTGGTTGTAATATTGCTACGAGCAAAAAGTGTAATATTTCCACTAATGGCGTTAGAACAATTCTCAGTACAGTTTCCAACAATTTGAGAGAAGGTACTTAGGCTACCTCCATCTCCGTCAACAGGAGTCATGATGATTGAACCGTTGGCACTCCTGATGGTTACATTTCCACCTCTGTTGGCCACCCCGTTTCCGTTCACTAATGAACTGGTTACTAATCCTCCTATAGTAATATCTCCAGGATTATCATCAGTTACAGAATTAGTAGTAATGATAATATTTCCACCCCGCCCTGCCATACCGCTGCTGGACTGAGATTCACCATTTGCAAATTCAGGATTTTGACCCACATTAGAGGAAGAGTTTAGAAAAGTTGAAGTGATATCATGAGCCGCATTGAGAGCAATACTTCCACCATTACCTGCAAGATTAGTGATTCCACCGTTTGTTTCAGGATTAGCGCCGTTATCGGTATTGCGAGATTGTTGACCAGTTACAACCGAAAAAGCAAGAACAGCTTGAGTACTAATGCTACCTTGGGGACTATCAAGCATAATCGATCCAGCGTTTTCTGTTTGACCATCACCATAAACTCGAGACCATGTGCTGATATCCTGCCCGTTAGTGGTAATGTTTCCTGTTTGGCTAGTCAACCTAACATTCCCACCATGACCCGCTCTACCATTAGTGACAAGTAGAGCTTCTCTGCCAACTTGAGAAAAAGAGCTTATGGCATGTGCATTAATATTTCCTTGGCTCTCAATTGTAATGTTCCCACCATTACCTGAATCACCTGAATTACTGCCAGATGATGCAATTAATTGATTTACATTAACTTCACCGCGAGTAGCAGTTAGATGAATATTTCCTGCATCATTTGAAAGATTGTTAGTTTCGACTATCCCTAGCGTGACGTTTCTACCTGAAATTTGAATATCTCTACCCCTAGCAATAATCCGTTGTCCTGAACCGTCGATGTTGCCATTAGCAGAAAAGCTAACTGTTGTTCCTGCTGTACCTGGAAGAGTGAGAGGGGTATTGATATTGATATCTCTGGTAGCCTGAAGTGTAATATTTCCGCTAATTCCTGCCAAAGCTGTTGCACTAATTTGAAAATCGGTTGATGTTCCTCCATCGTTGGAGAAAACTGATCCATCTGCAACCTGATTACTATCGGAACCAACTCCAGCTACGATATGGATATCTCTTGGGTCAAATAGAACGGTGCCTGGTGCGCCTGCAACTGCCCCCACATCAGCAATGCCATTGAACGCTAAATTCTCTGCTCCTGAGATTTCAATGAGTCCACCGTCACCAGATTGATTTCCACCTCTGGCTGTTGCATTACCGTAAAACTGGGTCGTTTCATCTGCCCATACAACAACCTGTCCTCCATTTCCTTCTGTAATCGCATCTGCACTGATTGCAACTTCATTACCCACAAAAGTATGGTCAGCATTGGGTAAGTTTCCCTGACCCTGGTAATTTCCACCGATGAGAGCCGTACCGCCTCCAGCACTCCCTGTCACATCAATTCGAGCATTGTCAATCAAAGCGACTCGACTACCAGATACCTGTACGGTGCCTCCAGCTTGCTCTGGCGATAGATGGGATGCATCCAGAGTACCAGCAACTACAGCAGTTCCCGCATTTATCGGTACTTGAGTCTGAGACCCAGCCAACTCGACCTGCCCTTCATCATTCACCCTCAGCCCCGTTTCACCACTCCACTCTGTCACTACCTCTGGCAATGATAAATCTGTCCTTGATGCAGGCGTATGCTCTACAGACTGCGATGCAAGCGTTTGCCCAACAAACTGTCCTCCCTGGTTCAAATGAACGACGGGTGAACCTGTTGAACTTACCCCTGGCGTTGCCACAACAGCAATATCACCTGCCGGAGTTGATAAGTTACCTGTACTCACCACTACCCCACCAACCAGGGTTAGATTCTGCCCAACCTCCAGATTGCCGCTATTTACAATTAATCCAGGCTGCTCACCCTCAAACTGCAATCCAACTGGTGCCTGCACATTTACTTCTAACAGCGACGGAGCTTCTGGATTGGTTGCACTAAACTGAGAGCCATTTGGCAAGACCAGACGATTTGCCGTACTGGCAACAAACGACCCCTCAACATCCAAACGAGCATTGGGGCCAAATAGAATTCCGTTTGGGTTTAGCAGAAATAAATTAGCATCTCCCAATACTCCCAACGTGCCGTAAATGTTAGAAGGAGCATTGCCCGTCACCCGACTAAAAATATTCTCAATTGGCTCAGGGTTAGAAAAGTAGACCCCGCTTCCTTCAGGGACACCAAAATCTTGAAAACTGTGAAATAGGCTGGAACCTCGAATCGCTCCACCATCAATCCGCTGATTTCGCTCATTGATGAAGGTTACGCGAGAGTTTTCATTCCCTAACGTGTGATCAGGAACAACTTGAGCATAGACACCATCATTAGAGACAAGAACAGCGCTGCCCAGAACCAGTGAGGTCAGCATCCAGGCTTTCTCAGGCAAATTTTGCTGGTTTAACGTCATATTGAGGGGCTAAAAGAAATTTTTGACAACGAAAGGTAGCAAGCCCCCATCGGTAAACCCCTAACTCAAGTTGGTATTGCCTAAAGGACTGCTAGCAAAACCAGAGAGTCCTTCAAAAGCTACTGCAAAGATCAAAATAAGTTACGGCATTCCATAAGTTCTCCCTGTCTGTGAAGCTAAATCTGGAAACTTCACTAAATCATTATCTTCTGATTCTTTGCGGAGATGAGTATCAGAATCATTTTGCTTGACCAAGGCATAACGTTAATTAGCCACATAATTAGCCGTTCTCTGACACACAATTGCCAGATTCAATCCTTAATCTGTTAGCAGACTCAATTCAACCAGTCAAGTGAGTTGGCGATCGCCCCTCTCTTCTCACACTCTGATTCAAGAACCATGTGTACCGTCCCCACCCCTCTTAACCCTGAAGAACCCAACTACGACGATGAAACCATTCCACCTGTATTGAAGGAAGAAGACCCAGATATGCAGTACAGTCAACTTAAGATTAAGTTGCAAACGTCAGCGGAACCACTGCAAGACTTGCTATAGTTTAGCTTTCAAAAATTGTTCAACCGTTTTATCACAAAACTAGGGATGATTTTTTACAGAAATACAGCAAATTGTCCAACCATTTTTTGTCACGTTCCAAAATCCCAACGAAAAAATGAGCCTTTCAAGCAGTAAAATTGTCCAACCGTTTTATTACTATACCTGTACAACAATGTACAACGGGAATAGGGTTCTTAAGTAGAGAATAGGGTTCTTTACTAACTGGCAAGAGCATAAATATTTAGTCATTTGCTTTCAATCAAGTTGATCGGGTAGATAGACCAACTGTTCTTCTGGATTGGGATTGTCCCCTAAAACCTGAAGCTGGTTCTCCTCCGAGAGTTGTTGAATCAGTTCGTTTACCTGGTCTTCACTCATTTCAGCAAACTGACCCACAGTAGTTTGCACCATGACTTGCCGCCCCAGCAGTTGATGAGTTTTAAGCAGATCCAGCAGAAAGTCCTGGATAGGTTCGCTGCTGGATTGAAATTCGGGTTCAGAGTCGTGTGATTTAGGGGCGATCGCCCCCTCTCCCTCCCTCACTACTTTCTCCGAAAGAACTCCCAAATCCTTAAGTAGCGCACAGTTTTGCAAGATATGAGAGTCTCGAATAAAGGACTCTAACGCCTGAATATCTAATGTTTTTCCAGCCACGACAATTTCTCCTGCGTAGGCAGCATTCACCAAACTGTGATAAGTCGCTAGATAGTGAACCGAGTGAAGGCTGGGTTTGATATGTTGGTGGGGAGAGTTGTCTGCAAAAATTTGGCTGTGTAGCTCATACCCCCGATTGCCCGGTTTGCCGATACCTTCTGCGCGAATCAGGAACAGCTTATCGCAAAGGTTTAGCTCAACGGCGCGACGGCAAGCATTCATGATGTGAAACAGGGTGGTGAGGCTGGGATCTTCATTCCAGCCAATGCCGACTCTTCCCCCATTTTCAGGCTGATAGCTAAAGGAATGGCTGGCGTAGGTGGGGCTGGGCAAGAAGCGCGGGCGAATTTCACCGACTTGCAGTGCGGCAAAGGTTTCCTTTAGCATTTGACTGAGTTCGGGGGCAGAAAGCTGACGGATGCGGGTGAAGCGTTCCTGGATGCGGTTAAATTCTTTTAGCCAGACCAGTTTGAAGGCGGCGATCGCATCTTCCGGTTGTTCTGCCCTGCTGGGGCCAACTTTGTAACTTTGAACGATTCGCCGTCCCAGTTCCAATGCATTACGCGGATAGGTTTTGCCGCCGGGATACTTTTGCTCTAGCACCTGACGGGTGAGCGGAAAGATCGGCGAGTCGGGTTGGGGGTCAGCCTGCCGATGCAGCGGCAAAAGGCGACTGGCCCAGACGGACTCTGCCTGGTCGAGCGAAATCGGCTTGAGCGGTACGGAGGTATCGATGCGTACCTGGTCAGCAAGCTGAACGCGATCGGCATTTTGTCGCCAGGTGCTCGTGATGATGCTGATGATGATCAGAAAGTTTTTTAGCAGTTGGTTGTGAATGCTGGAGTTGACGTTAAACAGCGCTTGTAGGTCGATCGCCCCGTCTGAAGTGCGGGCGATGTTGTCGAGCTGGTCAAAGCAAAGAACGATCGGCTGTGTTTCGGCTGAAATTCTACCGAAGTTGGCTAATACCTTTTGGGCTGCGTCTTCCATCTCGATTGAGTGTTTGACGCTGAGCAATTTCAGGCTTTCGTCGTCCAGGTTGTCGCCCCGCAGCCATTCACAGGCTAGCGGATAGCGATCGGGATCAATCAGGTCGTACAGCACGCCGAAGAATTCGTTAGCGTTGTAGATGCCGCTGGGGTAGCTGGCTTTGAGGCTGCGAATGAACCGCTGGCGATCGCTCAACACCCAACTCACAATGCCACCCTGCTTGAACGCAGATAAACTCTTGAGCCACAGCAAAAGCTGCGATTCTGCCTGACCCTGTGGCTTATGCACCAGGCTATCCACTGTGTAGCGCAATACGTGCCGCCAAATTGCCTCGCTTTCAGGGAAGGGATCAATGTAGACGAAGAAAGCTTTGGGATTGAGAATTCGCTTCAGCCGCCCCAATACATGGGTTTTGCCAGCACCAGAGTCACCAAAAATCATAACCGTGCGAGTGCGGTGATCTTGCGCTACCTGGTCTAAAACCGTCTCCACTTCCCGGATTACTTCCTGGTGAATCGACTCCACATCTAGCGCTGGGTCTTGCTCCTCATGCCAAAAATTTCCCGGCTTAAAAGTCGCGGGATCAAAGGGGTTGATGGCTTGGCGAATAATCTGGTCGATGGCGGTCATGATCTTAAGGTTGAGTCCCAGTCCCCTATACAACGGTAACGAAAAACAGCGATCCCCCAATGTCTTGAGGAATTCCTGCTTCTACCTGTTCAGAAGTGTAGCGGGTTGCGTCTTGCAGTGAACTGAGTTCAATTTGATCTTGCCGCTGTAGTCGATAAAGTGCCTGGTCTACTTCGTCTCTAGAGAGAGGCGGCTGCAATTTTTGGCGCAGGTGAAACAGCGGCAGGTAGTTTTGACTGCCTAACTCGTGGTCTAGCGCTTGGATGATTTGCAGAATTTCAGCATCGCTAAACTTGACTGTGGCTAAATCTGCCTGGGACGACTGTAACCCCTTTTTAGATTCAGGCTGACGCAGAAAACGTAAGTAGTTGTGCAGCAAGCTGAGGCTGATGTTACCGCTTCCTTTAGGGCTATATTCTGAGCGCAGATAAGTTTTTCCCTGGTCTGTTAGCCAAATCTCGTCAATTTTAGTTTCGGTTTGAATCAATCCGCGATCGCCCAATTTCTGTAAAACCGTCTGCTTCTCAGCAGCAGGTCTGATTTTTAGCTGCTCAGGGGTTAATTTCTGGTCTTCACAAGCCTTGAGAACTTTTAGCTCCTGTTCGCCGATGGGAAGTTCTGTATTGAGCTTGAGCAGCGCCTTACCTGCGGGAGCAATTTTAAAGCGAATCACCTTGTGAGAACAGGCAATCAAGCCGCGATCGCACAGCTGCACACAGGTCTTGTATCGCTCTGAGGTTGAAGTTTTGGCGCTTGGCTGAATCTGCGACAGCAATGCCCGATAGCCCGAAAAACTAAGTAGTTGCAGCAAAAACTTAAGCTCTATGGTCGCTATTTCCATGCGATCGCCCAATTCATCCCAAACTAAGGTTAACGCTAGCTCAACGCTTAACTCATAGCCTAGAGGAAAGAAAGTTTTTGGGGCAAGTCTTTCAAAATCAGGAATTCTCAGCCCTCTAGCACGACTTGTGCATTTGTACTAGTGGGAATTGTAAAGTTTTGTATGTTTAATTCGGTTGAACGCTACCAATAGTGGATAAGCTGCTATCTTTTCCTGCAGATAGCGTTTGGGTTGCTCTGCTGTCCGTTAGTGCTAGATAAATTAAAGTTTGACTGATCGTTATCCACCTGTAGCCCGCTACGTCTAATCGCTACGTTCAGTTCACCCTGTTAGTCTTCACACCGCTCTAAAACCTATGACCTACCAAGAACATCTCAGCCCCTGGGTAATTCATCAGCTTTTACCCGACTGTCATCAGCAGGCGATCGCCCGATTCCGTCACCGCAACGATGCTGAAGGATATCTCAAGGCAATGTCTCAAATGCGTCCCAGTTCACGGTTTGCGATCGCCTTTGATGTTAACGTCCCAGAAAGCAACTCCACCGCTAAAACCCAAGCTACCAAATCAAATCCTAAGTCCAACAAGAATAGCACACGGTCTAAAGCAAAGACCGCAACGCCAAAGTAAAACCTGGTACTACCTTATCTCCGCTCAGGGTTGCTGCGGCTGGGAATTGAGTGATCGACTGATCATCACGATAGCCCCAAGCCTGTTGATGTTGGCGATCGATCAGCCAGCCTGACCGCACCCCATTTGCAATATATTCCTGCATTTTTGATTTGAGCAGTTCCAAATTCCGTTCAAACCTCAGTTCTGGATTCTGTGAACTGAGCAACGTCATGTCTTCATCTGGCTACCGCTATACTTCCTCCTTTCGACTTGAATCGTGATAAAGGAAAAGCCCCCTAAATTAAGAATTAGGAGGCTTTTGGGGAGCTTAACTAAAAGAGGAAAGTTTTAGACGGTAGCGAGCCATCCAGCACCAGCGGAGGCGGCAGCAGAGACTATGGCCGTTGCGAATAGCCACCAGGCGGCGGTTGCGGCGGCTTTGCGGGTTTCATCTGCCTGAATTTGAGCCTGACGCTTGGCGGCTTCAATGCGGCGCTGGGCATCTTGCTGAAGCCGTTCGGCTCTTTGCAGGACGCTGAATCGTGCGCCTTCAACCTGGTCGATGATGCGGTTGGCATCGGCTTCGGAGATGTCTTCACGGGAGCTAAGTAGGGCAACTAGGGTACCGCGATCAACCTGACTCAGGCGAGAGCGCAGAGCATCAAACCCAGCTTGAGGATCGTTGAACAGGGTACGCAGGTCACGCTTGATGCCGTCGTAGTTGAGTTCAGGACGCTCCAGTGAGTTGAGGTAGTTGCGAATTCGAGCAAAGATGTTGTCGATGATTGCTTGAATCCGATATTGAACATTGCGGAACTGAGTCACAATCTGGTCGCGTACTGATTCAATCTGCGAGACGACTCGCTCGGCTTCCTCTGGGGTCATATCTTTGCGCTGAGCCAACAGGGCAACCAGGGTGTTGCGGTCAAAGCGGGAGAGGCGATCGCCCAGATTTCTCATGCCAAATCGCGGATCTTGTACCAAAAGCTGGAGGTCCCGCTTGATACCTTCAGGGTTCAGTTCTTCTTTGTCGGTGTTCCGCAAATATTGCTCAACGGTAGATTCAAAGTCGAGTACCTGCTGCTGGGCCCGCAGAGCCAGACGGCGAGGAGTGCGTAATACCGTGCGAATCGACTCCTGGATTTGGTCAATGGTCTGGTTGATTTGCTCTTCGCTCAGGTCTTGACGCTGATTGAGAAGCTGTACCAGGGTTTCTCGATCCATACGGGAGAGGCGATCGCGCAATGCAGCAGCCCCAGCTTTGGGATCATTCAGCAGCTTTTGCAGGTCTCGCTGGATGCCTTCGGGATTGAGTTCATCTCTACCCGTCGAGCGGAGATAGTCAGCGATCGTGCTAGTTGCCTGGTCGTACTGCTCTCTTGCACGTCCAGTAAGGATCTGAGGCGAGTGAGTTACCCGATACCAGGTTGATTCCACCTGATTTAGGATTTCGTTTGCCTGGTCTTCGTTCATGTCCTGCCGCTGAGCTAAAAGCTGCACGAGGGTGTCTCGGTCAAAGCGAGAAGCTCTCGCCCTCAGCAAGGCGATTCCTGTTTGCGGGTCGTTTGACAGGGTTTGCAACTCGTTCCGAATCGCATCTGGGTTTAGCTCATCCCTGCCTGTGTTCCGCAAATAGCCCTGGAGATTTTGCCAGGTTTGCTCGGTACTCTGTCTAGCCTGTTCATTGAGCGACTGGCTTTCAAAGAGAACTTGATCGCGGGTCTTTTCGAGTTGGTCTAGGATTGGGCCTCTTTCCCCTGGCAGGATGTCTTGCCGAGATTCGATTAAAAGTCCCAGTTCGGAACGAGTGTAGGGGGCAAGACGACCACTCAAGGTTTCGTAGTCTGCCTCTGGATCTTCCAGCAATGCCTTAAAGGCCCGATGATTTTCATCAGGGCTGAGTAACTGCGACTTGGGTGTAAAGGAAATGTAGGTTTCAACGCGCTGGCGCAGAGAGAGTGCGGCCTCCCGTTCTTCTGCACCTCGTGCTGTCACCAAAACTTCACGGCGAACAGTTTCCAATTGATCAGCGATTCGCTGGAGTTGCGCTTGGGTCAATAGACCCCGCGAAGCAAGGATGTCTACAAAGTCAGAGCGGTTGATTTGCTCTAACTGACGACGCACAGCAGCCGGATCGGCAGCAGGGTCATAGAGAATGTTGCGAAAGTCGCGGGCGATCGCCTCACCACTCATCTGCCAGGCGTATGTGTTGAGCAAGTAGTTCTCAATGTCGGCACGAATCGTGTTGTAGGGCGTAACCGAGGTTTCAACCCCAAGCTGACTACCCAGCTTGCTTGCCTGTTCACCAAAAACGTTTTGAGCGGTACTTTGAACCGACTTAAGCCGATTCAGGATTTTCTCAATATTTACATCTGAGATGTCTGACCGTCCCATAACCATCGCGATCAGCGGCATCAGGCTAGTTTGCAAGGATTGCACGGAGGCAAGAATACCGCTGCTCTGTCCGCCCTGAGAACCGCCACTCATACCTTGCTGAAATTGCGTATCTCTCGATTGACGAATTTCGTCGATTAGCTGATCTATTTTGCGGTTAAATTCTTCTGCGTTGAGTTGCCCTTGTTGAGTTGAGCGCAGGTAGTCGGTTAACTCGGATAGGCGATCGCCCTGTGCCCGTTGCCCCAGGGTTTGCTTCCAGGTGCGCTCTAGCTGATCTGCAATTCGGTTGACTTCTCGCTTAGACAAGTCGGTGCGGCTGCTCACCAAGTCAACAAAAGTTTGGCGATCGACGTTTTGCAGGCGATCGCTACCTGCAATGGCCCGCAGTTCCGGATCGTTCAACATCCGCTCAAACTCGCTGCGAATCTCTGACAGATTGAGTTCAGTCGGGCGCAAGGTATCTAGATAATCTTCAACCGTCTCGCGAATGCTAACCGGATCAACGGCCGCACCTAATTCTCGTCGCACTGCCGCCGCTGCTGCCTCAGCCGTTGACACAACCTGACGATTTACCGCAGAACCACCGATCGCCGCTGCCGCAGTTCCCAAGATTGCCTGAAAACCAGAGGTTGCAGCGTTTACGACCGTTCCTACAAGAGAACCAGCAGTGGTAGAGCTAATTCCAATTAACAGTGAGAAGTAGGTTCCCCAAATCACCAGTCCAGTGATTGCTCCTAGTGCAGGGCTGACAAGCAAACTCAACTCTACTGCAAGGAAGCAGGCGATTAGCAGAGCCAGAGTAACTGTCACTAGCGTCCACGCTCCTACCCCCAAGCTAATTTTGCGAATCGTCGAGCCTAAACCGCCACCCGAATCATCGCTACTGCTACTGTCACGACTCCTATTGTCAGCGTCGGGGTCAGTGTATTTACCCAAGTAGGAAATTCCAACTGCTACTGACAAATTGGTTAACACAAGCTGAATCGCAAACGCCAGGACAAGACCTGAGATTAAAGCAATCAAAAACTGAGTTCCCCAGTCTGCCCCCTCAAACAGGGCTGATGCCTGTTCAGGGCTTTCCACGTTTTCAAGCTGCGCCAGCCAAATCTGGCTGCTCCATAAATTTATTGCACTCACTGTAGCTCTAATCACAACCTTAGCCTCTTCGATAAGTGGAACTCACGCACATCAAGAACTCGCGCGAACACAAAACGCCGCATTTCCGAACAGACAGTAGCACCGCATCGCCTCGCGGGTACCGACAGAACAAGCACTGAATTGCTTTAATGACCGCCTCTTGCTTCGACAATTGCTCAGTCAGAAAAGTCACACGCTGCCCCTAATCGTGCTGCTGCGATGGCAGATGAATTTAGCCAGTCTCCACAGAATCTCTGATTACGGATCGATTTATCATCTCTCCGAGGTGAGAAAAGCTTGAAAATCACGGGTAAGAGGTGCCTAGCAGAACTCATGAAGGCAGGTTATTTTCCGCGTTTGTCCGGATTCAGTTCCTAAACGCTGGGAGAAATAAAAGTGGCGATCGCTCTCTTCGCTTTAGCCTGACCCCATCTCCTATTCCTAACCACCTATTTTCGCAAGGGAGTGCGTCTTTGCGACAGTTCAAAAAATTATTTAAGCAATCTGGATCTTGGCACGAGCCTGAACAAGTCGAGCTATCTTCATCTGACTTTGCCGCACCTCACTCCATTGAAAATTTGTATCAAGGCCCTCGTCAACCTCACCGCCTTAGCTGGATCATTCCTGGAAAGCTAGCAGTCGGTGGACTACCTCAACCCGGAGACGGAGCTATTTTGGCGCGAGAAAGGATCAAAGTCGTGCTTTCCCTCTGCGCTCAATCGGAAGGCACTTTGCCGGACGAAATCGGGCAAAATTTCCGCTGTCTGCGATTCATCTTGCCCGACAGTCACTACATTCTGGGGCTTCAGCCAAACCAGCTTGAACGAGTCGTGGAGCTAATTCACGATCACATTCAGAGCCAGCAGCCAATCTATGTTCACTGTCTAGCAGGGGTGGAGCGATCGCCCACTGCCTGCATCGCCTACCTCTGCCTACACCAGGACATGGAACTCTGGGAAGCAATTAACAGCGTCAAACAAGCTCATCCCAACACCAGACCCACTGAAGGGCAAATCCAGATCATCCGTGAACTGATTCGTCAACCTCAGAGTTTTCACAATATCTTTAGCGACTGAGAAAAGTAAGCTTAAGAACTTGTTAAGAGTAGTGGACAAAGCTGCTTCTGAGGATAACTTATAAATCAAGATACCTCCTAACTGCGTCTCCAGCTCTACTTAGAATTCCTTCGGGCAATCAGGTAGGGCTGATATTTTTTGATCAAGCAAAAGCTAGTTAGATATGATATCAGAAAAGATTGCTGAATCTATGAACAACGCTCCTTCCACAGATGACCGTCCAACAAACATCACCTTAAAAAACACCAGTTTTCCACTCATTGACATTGCCCCCCTCTTTACCGAAGATCAGCCATCCCGCCAAAACTGCATTGAGCAAATCAAGCAAGCTTGTCTAACAGTTGGCTTTTTTGGCGCAAAAGGAGCCTGTTCTCAAGACCTGCTCGATCGCGTGTATCGTCAGTCAGCCGCCTTTCATAGTCTTAGCGATACCGACAAACGACCCTATTACAGCTTGGAAAAAGTAATTACTCGCGGCTGGGTTCCCCTACATGAAGAACCTGCCTACGAACCTGGCACCATCTCGCACGTAGAATCCTTTGACTTAGGATTACACCTACCACCTGATGACCCCGATTATGTGGAATCTCCTTTATTAGGAGCAAATGTGTATCCTAATCTGGCAGGTTTTCAAGAAGATATAGATGCCTATTACGCTGAGATTAATCGCATGGGCAGCGCACTTTTAGAAGCTTTCGCCGAAATGCTGGGATTGGAACGTCACACTTTCCGGCAGATGAGTACTCGTCGTGCGGGTTCCAAGATGCGACTGCTGCATTACCCAGGCAGTGATGGGCAGGACGAAAAACCAACGGGAAAGGGTTCCACTGAAGGTGTAAAAGTTGGCATCAGTTCCCACTCTGACTTTGAAATGTTGACCGTTATGCATCAAAACGCCCCAGGTTTGCAGTTAATGAGCCGCAGCGGAGAATGGATTGACGTACCTGTGATTCCTGATGCGTTTAGTGTGATTTTGGATGATGCACTGGAGTTTTTAACCAACGGGGTTTTGAAGGCGACCCAACATCGTGTGCCGCTCACAACCTGGGAGCGCTACTCACTCATTGTGTTTCACGCTGCCGATGTAGATCAGATGTTGCAGCCTCTACCCGAATTTGTTTCGGCAGAAAACCCATCTCGCTATCCACCCATTACTCAGGCGGCTCACATCCTTCAGCAAACCTACGCTGGAATTGATAACTCGCGTGAAATGGAGCAGTAGCCTTGTAAGGCGCTGAGTTAGGGCTACGGATGGAAGGGCAACTCGCGTTGTAGGCGGACCTTCTCTCCGTAGCTCTTTTGTTGGAATGGTGTGGCACTGGCAATTTGACAAACTCGAAGAAACCTTCAGGTTGGCAGGAGTGACCGACGAGAGTAAAGTGCTGGTCTACTCGGATGGTAGAGATGTACTGGGAGCCACAATGGTTGCCTATTTACTCGTCCACCAGAACTGTTTTCAGGTGAGCGAGATCTTTAGGATCCGTAATGGGTACATTCCCGGTGCAAAAAACATTTCATGGCCGACTTTCACAGTTGGAGAGGAAAACTTTCACCAACTCAAATTATTGGATGAGATCCGGCAGATTCTGAGCGATCGCAATGTTCGTCGAGACGGGCATTGGAGCGTAACAATTACGTAGAGTTGGTGAGTTTGCTTACGTTGATCAATGACCAGGAGAAGCGTTCATGAGACTTAGACTTTTGGTGATTTGTGGGGCGATCGCCATTCCTCTAAATTCCAACCTCATTCCACAAATCTATGTCAGCCGTTCTCAGGGGTTAAGCAAGCGAGGAAGTGAAATAGGTTTCATCAGTTGCACATCACCCGAACCAACTCCTGCGCCTGCACCTACTACTGGTAGTGAGCAACCATCAGCCTAAATCTGCATACTTAAGCAACTTCGGCATGAATAGGCACCCCTATCACCGGGCAAGGAAAGCAAGAAGTGAGTTGGCGAATCAGCGGATGATTGGCAGAATTGCAGCCCAATACCAGCAAATCGGCGCGTAAAGACTCAACCACCGCTCGTAATTCGCCTGCAACCGTGCCAAAGCGCAGATGAGCATCCAGGGAACCGCGCCACTCTTCAGCCATGCATCGCGCTTGCCAAAGAATGCAGTCTGCTTTTTCCAGGGCACTGAGCGACAGGTCAGGGCTAAGCTGACAGGAGGTATGACAAATGGTCGTGCGAGTGGGGCTTAGTTCTAGGGGCGATCGCATTAAAGTTGCAACTCCAGTTCCAAACTGAGATCCCTTCACCGGAGCAGACCGCCCTAAGCCAGAACGCGACTCCTTAGAACTTGGGATAGCAAGGTTGCTAGCTGGTTGAAGGCTCTGGAGATCTTCCACCACATAAACTACATGAACCGTGACTGGCTTTTTCGCCACTAGACGAATTTGGTGAGCAATCCATAGCGTCAAGTCCAGGGCTGCCTGACTACTTGAAGAGCCGCTATAGCCAACAACTAAGTTAATTGTTTTACGGGTTGCAATGCTTGACTTTACTCCTCGCAACAGCAAAATTTGCTTTACCCAGTCTTCCTGCCCTAGCGTGTTTTGCAGGCGCGAGAGCACAGTTTCAATCTTTACGCCTTTTGTCTTTTTCATAGCCGTTGAAGTAAAAAGGTTAAGAAATGAGTCGTTTAACTGAGAGAGTAATTTAGAAAACTTGAAGAATCATGACCGGGTTTACAGTTTGAAATTTGTTCTGCTTTGACTACTTCAGCTAAGTAGAGTTAAATCATTTTTTATGTGGTTTTTCATGATCCCCAGTCATTATTCTTTCAACCCCGTCTACTAGGATGCCTGATCGCAACCAATTCAGCCCTCCACCATTAGGCTACTTTTGTTTCCCGCCGAGACGTAATAGAGATAACTTTGCAGTCCATCCTACGGATTGTGAGGATTCTCAACTAATCTTGCAAACTCAATGGCTCTACCTTCCAAAATAGATTGCAGAGTTTCATAAAAGTATTCCCTGGTAAAACCCAAAAATGCTGATAATAGGAAATCTAGCGTCGCTTATCCCTTTCTGGTTAAAAATTAGGTACTAAAAGATCGGGTTTGCACCTCCGCTTTGAGGAGATACAGACCCGATCTTTTAGTGAGAAAGGAGTAATCCAGGTATAACCTTTGGTGAGAGTGCCGCGCTCCGTGCAGCACTCTCACCAAAATTGATGTTTTAAATCAGCAACACCGAAAATTTTAGGAATGTCCAACAAATGACGACTGATGACTAACGACCGATAACCTACTCATCTTGACTAAAATTGCGATCCAGAAAATTCAGGGCATGGTTTCGCAATTCGTAATAGGCGGGTAGTTCCCGCAGTTCTTTCAGGGTGCGGGGGTGGGCAAAGGGCACTTCTAGAATCTCGCCGATTTTGGCGTGGGGGCCGTTGGTCATCATGATGATGCGATCGCTCATATACAGCGCCTCGTCCACATCATGCGTCACCATCATCACGGCCTGCCGCTGATTTTCCCAAATGTCTAACACCTGCCGCTGCAATCTGCCGCGAGTCAGGGCATCCAGCGCCCCAAACGGTTCATCCATCAGCAGCATTTTAGGACGGATGGCCAAGGCTCTAGCAATGCCGACCCGCTGCTTCATGCCGCCGGATAGTTCATCGGGGTACTTTTCCGCCGCTGCATTCAGGCTCACCATGGCGATATGTTCATCCACGACTCGCTTTTTGTCAGCAGGAGTCAGATGATCCAGCACTTCATCCACCGCCAGTCGGATATTTTCCCGCACCGTTAGCCAGGGCAACAGGGAGTAATGCTGAAACACCATCATCCTTTCTGCTCCCGGCTTGCGAACTTCGCGTCCGTCTAACCAAACTGAGCCTGATGTTGCCCGCTCTAGCCCGCCAACAATTTTGAGCAACGTTGATTTACCGCAGCCAGAGTGCCCAATGATCGAGATATATTCATTCTCTCCAATGGTCAGGTTGATATTGTCTAAAACAACGGTTTCACCACCATTTGGCTTAGGATAAGCCTTAGTCACATTCTCAATCACCAGAAACTCTTGAGATGAGTTTGCAGTTTGAGCATTCGCAAAGTTTGCAGTTGGCTTAATCATGAGTAACTCCTAAGTTTCAGTATGGTTTGTTGGTCTAACCCTCAAGACATGAAAATGCGAGTGGGGCGATCGGCGCGAATCTCAAAGCGATTTAGGTAGGCTACTGGGTCGCTGGGGTCAAACCCAATGTTGTCGATGAATGCCTCTGGCGGCTCAACTTTGTAGTCATCAGCCGGACACTCAATCCCCATTTCGGCGGCGATTTCACGATATAAATCGGTTCTCCAGGCTTGTCTGGCTAATTCTTCTGCATTTTGGGGAAATTCTGGAATTTGCCCCCAACGGGCAGCCTGGGTCATCAGCCAAATGCTTTGTGATTGCCAGAGGAAAGTCGAGTGATCGTTTGGAGCAGTTGAAACGGTTGAAGGCATATCAAAGAAAATAGTCGTTTCATCTGGTGCCTCAACCAGCCGCTCTTTTTCATCAAATCCGCCGTAGTTATATTTGCCCATGATTGCGGCTCCCGTGAATTTGGTGATGCAATCGGGCAGAGAGTCAATGTTTTCTGCGGTAATGGCGGTAGGTGCCTGACAGGTTTTAGGTTTGGCGGCGGTATAAGATACGCCCGTAATGATTTGAGCCACTTCCTCCCGGTTGTTAGGATTGCTGCAATACTGGCAGGCTTCGATCATTGCTTTGACTAGGGAGCGATAGGTCTTTGGGTTTTCGTCGATGAAAGACTCCATTACGCCTAACACGCGGTCTGGATGCCCTTGCCAGATTTCTCGACCTTGAGCAAAGGTAAACCCAACACCTTCATTGCCACTAATGGCACGGGTATTCCAGGGTTCTGCCACCATGTAAGCTTCCATTGCGCCGATGCGAATATTAGAAACCATCTGCGGCGGGGGTGTGATGATGACGCGAAACTCATCTAACGGGTTAACTCCTGCCGCGGCTGAGAGATAGCGGATGAAGTATTCGTAAATGGCAGAACTGAGAACAACCGCCCAAACTCGCCGCTCTGGAGGCAGGCTGCTAAAGTGACGGCGAAAGTCTTGCCCAAAGGTTTCCAGGTCGCCGTTGTATTCTTGCCAGGGACGCAAGCCGCTTTCCCACATCGCTTTATTCATGGTCATGGCGTTGCCGTGACGGTGAATCGTCATCGCGGCACACAGAGGAACCTGTCGTGCGCCTTCGGCTCCATCGCGGGCGTTGGTAACTGCACCAGAGACGACGGGTGAAGCATCTAGACGACCAAAGATGATGCCGTCGCGGGAGGTCGCCCAGCTTGCTTCCCGGTTGAGGGTGACGTTCAGTCCATACTTGTGGAAGAAGCCTTTTTCGTAGGCGATCGCAAACGGCGCACAGTCATTGACCGGAACATAGCCAATGGTCAAATTTGGTTTTTCTAACGTACTGGGATCAACCGCCTGATCAATCGCTTGGGCGGCTGGGGTGAGAACGTTTGAAGGGGTGCGACCTGTAGCGCAGGAGGCTAGCGCCAACCCAGTTGCGGTTGCGCCAAAGCGTTTGAGGAATCGCCGCCGACTCCAGGGGTTTTCAAAAATGTTAGTCATGCTCAGCCCTCGTGTTGGGTATGGGTTGATGCGATAGGTCGCTAAAGCCTGGAATCTCAAGTTTGCTGTGGAGCGGGCAAGATGCCTGCTTGATCTGGACGGGCAAGATGCCCATCCCACGGGTCACTTACAGCCAGGAAGTTAGAATCAGGTTTGAGAAGCGGGTCGGTGCGTTACCCATTCCTGGATTTTGCCCACGATGTAGTCTAGAACTAGTCCTGTGATGCCAATGACGATGACTGCCAGGAAGACAGAACTGAGGTTGAGGCGATTCCACGAGTCCCAGACAAAGAAGCCAATGCCGATGCCGCCTGTGAGCATCTCAACGGCAACGATGACGAGCCAAGCAATTCCTAAACTAATCCGCAGTCCGGTGAAGATGTAGGGAAGGCTGGCTGGCAAAATGATTTTGAGTATCTGTCTCCAACGAGGCATTTCTAACACTCGCGCTACGTCGATGTAGTCTTTAGAAACGCTGGACACGCCTAGAGCGGTGTTGATGATGGTGGGCCAGAGTGACGTGATGAAAATGACGAAGATGGCGGAGGGGTTTGCCAGGTTAAAGATGGCAAGGGCGATTGGTAACCATGCCAGAGGGGAGACGGGCTTGAGGATTTGAATAATCGGGTTTAGCGCTAGCATAGCTTGCCTTGACATCCCAATCAAGAAGCCAATAGGAATTGCGACCAAAGCGCCTAACCCAAATCCGATGAGGACTCGCTGTAAACTTGCTGCCAACAGCCAACCGATTCCCAAATTTCCAGGGCCGCGTCGGTAGAAGGGATGCAGGATATAGTCGAGGTTGGCAACCAGGGCTTGCCAGGGCGTAGGCATCAGCTCGCTTCTGAAACTGGCGATGACCCACCATAGGAGAATGAGTCCGACGAACCCCAACAGCGGTAGCAGCACAGAATCTCGCACTAATGCCGGACGAAGCGATCGCCGCCAAGTTGCTTGAGCAGCGACAAGAATGATCTGAATGTTAAATTGCAGCAGCATTGAATCCTCCTGAGAGTGCGAGAGACGATCGCAGACCAAGAAACGCTGTGCTACCCCATTCAGGCGCACAAAAAAAGCGTCCCTTGCAAGCACATGAGGACACTGAAGTATCAAGCAGTAGTCAAAATGCTGATTCTTCAGTCTCCCCTCAACGCCGACGGAGTTAGCTGACGGGCGAGGACTGAGAGGTGTCCCTCGTTAGGAATGAGGGATGAAGGATGAGGGATAAAGAACTTCCCCAAACCTACAAACCCGACATCGATTAACGATAAGCCCCAAAATTTGGTTCCTCCGCTCTGAATTTAGCTCGTGACTGATCCTAAACAAACGTAAATCCAGATTAGGCTGACTTACTTATTCGATTTCCAAATAAGGTAACACTGCCCTGAGAGCGCGTCAATGTATCTTTTGACGGATCGGGACAAAAGCCTGTGGCATCAAGGTAGACTGATATTGTAAAACTGTTGGGTTGTGGGGCTTGTCCTGATGGCAACGTGGGCAATTTGGGGCGGCATAGTCGTGGTCGCGGCTTATTCACTGGGCGCTATTCCAACGGGCTATTGGATTGGGCGACTCAAGGGGATTGATATTCGTCAGCATGGCTCTGGCTCGACCGGGGCAACCAATGTGTTGCGGACGCTGGGTAAGCTGCCTGCGCTGACAGTGCTGCTGATTGATGTGCTGAAAGGGGTAGCGGCGATCGCCCTCACCCGCTGGCTCTATTCTCTACCCGTGGTCGTTGCGTCAACTCCTACATCCATCAACCTGGAAACCTGGGTGCCCTGGGCGGTGACGATCGCCGGACTGCTGGCTATCTTTGGACACAGCAAATCAGTTTGGATTGGCTTTAGCGGCGGTAAGTCGGTCGCAGCAGGACTGGGTGTTTTGCTAGCCATGTCGTGGATGGTGGGGCTGGGCGCACTGGCTGCCTTTGGAGTGACACTAGCGCTATTTAAAATAGTGTCACTGGGATCGGTCGTGGCGGCGATCGCAGGCTGCATTCTCATAGTCGCGCTCAATCAGCCGTTGCCCTATCAGCTATTGGCGATCGCCGGGGGACTTTATGTCATCTGGCGACACCGCAGCAATATTCAGCGACTCGTCGCAGGCACAGAACCGCGCATCGGGCAAAAGCTACAGGAGCCAGAAGACGTTGCAATTCAGTAAAGCCAAGCAAACTCTAACGCCGGGATATCGTCCCCAGTCAGAGGATGTCACGGCTGAAGCGGATGCCTTTGGGTTTTGGCTACTGCGACAGCGAACCCCCCAAGAACGGCTAAAGATGGGAAAATTGCTCAATCGTAACGCCCGGCAGTTTTCGATTAGTTGTTTTCGTCAACGCTTTTCAAATTTGTCTTGCTCAGAACTGGCGAAAAAACTGGCGATCGCATGGTTGCAAGAATACAATCCTCCTGGGTACACTCCCCTCGGTAATCAAATGACCTGGGTACAAGATTCGATATCGCTTGCGGCGCTGCTGCATCCTCTGCTTGAGTCGCTCCATATTCCTTACTACATTACAGGGGGAGTAGCGGCGATCGCCTATGGAGAACCCCGCACGACTCAGGACTTAGATGTTGTTTTAAGTATTCAACCCGCAGCGATTTCAAATCTAGTAAGCAGCCTGGAGCAAAGTGGCTTCTATGTGCCTGGGCTAGAAGATGTAACTTCTGGGCGAATGAAAACTCTGCAAATCATACATATAGAAAGTATTGCCCGTGCAGATTTGATAATTGCTGGAGATAGCAAATTTGATCAGGAGAAATTTAACAGAAGGCAGAGGTACGAAATTTCTGGAGGAGTGGAGGTTTATTTGGCATCTCCCGAAGATTTAATTCTCAATAAGTTGAGATGGAGAAGGCAAAACCAGTCCGAAAAACAGTGGCGTGATGTATTAGGTATTTTGAAAATTCAAGGGGATTTGCTCAACTTTGACTACATGAGTCGATGGTCACAAACCTTAGAAATAGCTGAAGACTTGAGTCGAGCAATGAGAGAAGCGGGTTTATCTGAGATCTTGTACTAGTGGCAGAAAGCATTGCACTAGAGCCTTGAGATCAATCTCAGGCTCAAAGCTAAAACTCGTTAAAACGATTTGGAATGGTCTTTTGGTGGGCATTTGAGTCCGTTTCAACGGACTTGAGCTATTAGCCCGGAATTGATTCCAGGGCGGGTCATCGGGCGACAAACTAGCTTAGTGTAAGACCTGAGTTATTGTAAAAACACTGTAGATGCTGTGTTGTTTGGGTAAAACAAATATGACTTCTGCACTCACTATCTCCGGAAAAGTAATAGGTAAGACTCAGCCCCTCTTCACCCATTGGGAATTGCTGCTACCCGAACGGACTGAGCAAACCCCATTAACCCTGCGGGATTTGCTAACTCAAATCGTACTTGCAGAAATAGCCGGATTTACCGAGCGTCAAACTCAGCGTCGCTTGATGCAAATTCTCACGCCTGCCCAAATTCGTCTAGGGGTTGAGCAAGGAAAAGTAGAGTCTGGCGGTAGTGATCTAGAGCAAGAGATTGACCCAGAAGGGGCGATCGCCACTGCCCTACAGTCCTTCACCGATGGCTTATATTTTGTGTTTTTGGACGAGCAGCAGCAGGAAAATTTGGATGATATTGTGACCTTACAACCCAATTCGGAACTACTGTTTCTACGGCTAGTTCCCCTAGTGGGTGGGTAATTAATTTAACGACTAAAGGACTGTCACGATGCTGAACCGGGAAGTCGCGCAGGCTCGATTACAGAGTATTTATGTTGCAGATTGGCGATCGCAACGGCTCCAGCAAATCGGCACACTGCCGCAAACCTTGCAACCCATTGCCTATGGTGTTTTAGGATATGGTGCGGATGGTCGGCGATCGCCCGATCCTGAGTTTTATCTCGTTCAAAGGCGACTGCTGCAACAGTTTGAGCAGCTATCACCGGGCGATCGCCTGCCTATTCTCACTATCCTCTTTCCCAGATTTGCGCCAACCGTGGAAGCCGCGTGGCAACTGATTGCACGATTGCCTTATCAGCAGGGCTATAGTCGGCGATCGTTTCGCAGTCCGGCTCATCCAGAAGTGAGTGCAGACCATCGCCAAAACTGGTTACACCAACTCATTGCTGCGGTGGAAGGATATGACCAGGACTTGGAATGGTTTGCCGCCTGGGTGCCTTACCTGAGCTATGGTGCCTCTAATGGGTTGGGACTTTTGTTTGCAGCGGCGATTAACCAAAATGATGCGTTAGGGCAAACAATCTTCGAGACTTTAACCGCTTCAGCGAGTGGCAATCATGAGATTGGGGCGATGGGGCGACACGTGACCCGTGCCCTGCTGGTGGCAAACCGAGCGGACGGGTGGGATTTTGTCGAACGATTGCTGCTGGCAGCCCAGCGGCAAGAAGGACTGCGGCAAGTCATTTTAGAAACCATTGATGAAGCGCACCCGATCGCCTTCCGTCAAATGCTGCGGCTGATTGTGGAGCAAAATCTGACTCGCTTTAGTGCAACGCTGCGGGCGGTTGGCGTGTGGTTTGGGTTTGGAGTAGAAACACTCACCGAAAAACTCACCAAACAGATGCTCAGTCAGATACTTGAACGGCTCGAAAACCCGGACGCTCAAGCGGCTGCGCTCAACAGTGAAGATCCTGAAACCGTTTATTTGACACTTTGGGCTGCCGGATTTGTAGATGCGATCGCCGCGATCGATCTTGCCACCCCACTCCTCGACCATCCACGGGCGACCCATCGGTTTGTAGCGGTACATTTTTTGATGCAGCTAGATATCACACCCGCTCGATTGATCATGCTTGCTGCTGTGGGTGATTCTGATTTAAGTGTCGCAACTTATGTCGTGCAAGCCCTTTCCTACACCCGTGATGATGACATTCATCAATCGGATGCATTTGAGCGATTGGAACAGGTTTTGCCTAACTTCCCGGTTAAGCCAAAGACAAGCTCAATGGTTTGGGAATGGATAAAGCTTGAAGCCAGTCAAAGCCTGGTTGCGTCGGCGCTGATGCAAAATTTGGGAGCGCGATCGCCCAAACGGTTAATTCCCTATTTGCCGCTCCTCGATTCTTACCAACGTAGTCATGCCGCTGCACTGCTGGCAGAAAGTAAGCCCTGGGATAGTGAGATTCGGGGGGTTCTGTTTAGTCTGGTTGGAGACTCTAGCAGTTGGGTGCGAGAGCAGGTGATTCGGCTGTTGCAGCAGTGTTCTATTGTGGCTGAGGAAAGCCTTCAACTAGAGCAACTGTTGACGCGCAAAGCCAGTGATTTGCGTCGAGGAATTTTAGGACTGTTGCTCAACCAAACAGATGAAGCGGCGATCGCCTCCGCAGAACGCCTGCTGCAAGCCAAACAAGCACTTCAGCGTCAGGCTGGGCTGGAGCTATTGCGAGAACTGGTGCAGCAAAATCGCTCACTCGATCGCACTCATGCACTGGCAACCAACTATCAAACGAACCGCTCAAAACTCACCCTTACAGAAACACAACTGTTAGACAGTATTCTACAAACCAGGGCAGAACCCTCACTCACCGATGCATTAGGTTTGGTAAAACTCACTGACCTGACCGCGATCGCTAATCCAGAAGTGGTATCCGCCCCGGTCATCACCACTCCGACTGCGATCGCCTGTCTAACTGCCCTCGACGAACTCATTCACGTACATCGCCAAACCCCCGTTCAACTCATCGAGGAAAATGAAGAAGAACTGTTGGGCAACTTATCCTGGAAATTTCCTCGAATTTATTTCCATCTGTCACGTGATGAGAACCTTGCACACTTGCCGTTGAGTGATTTGTGGTTGAACTGGTGGCGCGATCGCCCCAACAGCCTCCGCGATGCCGATGGGCTAGAGTTAATTCGGATGATTGTACCTCGGTTTGAATACCGATTTAATCCGTTTGATCCGTTTGATCCCCATGTTCAGGGCAATCAAACATCTCTTTCTAACATTCTCGATGACACAATCTCCGCCCTTAAAACTTTAGTAGGTGAAGAGGTGCCCTTACGCTATCCTCACCCGATTGAAAGTATTGTTCGCTGGTTGCTGTACCTCCATCCGCCTGATCAATCTGGTTTTTTGTTGGATGCGATCGCCGCCATCCTAAACACACTTCCTCTTACAGAATTAGAACACAATCCACAGTGGAGCGATTTTAGCTATTGGGGAGTGGGCGCACAGGTGAGTGATTTCGTCCAGCACTGGATTGCTTTCGCCCGACCGTACCAATTCAATAGTGAACCTGCACAACAGATTCGCTGGTGGCATCTGATCCGCTGGATTGATCACTTTCTCCCTGATTTTCGAGGAGTCACTACACTTTGGGATGTTTACAACGCCCATCAAGCTGGGGGGGCAACTGAAGCCGACATTATGTTTTATCTGTTGGGTGTCCCCGAACGCCGCCTTGAAGGAATGCAAACGTCTAGAAACTCGGCAGAAGCCAAAGCAAACCTCAGAACTTCCTTTGAAGATCTGGCTCAACTGACGCGCCGTAAAGTGGCTGACACCTATGCCCATCATCCGCTTTTGTTGGAATTGGCGGATCGGGCACGACAGCGCATTTTGGCAGTTGAGTTGCAGCGCGGCGACTTGCCCACTGCCGCCTCAAATGCGGCTCTTGCTTTGAAATCAATCACAGGAATCTCGACTGTAATCAACCTGATTCAGGCATTTGGTCGGGATAAGTTAGTACGGCACTACACTTACCACAATCTCAGCAAAGCCGCCGTGTTGAGTCATCTCATGCGAATTAGTTTTCCGGCTCCAGAGGATACCCCTGCCGAATTTACCCTGCGGGTGCGCTCTTCCCAAATTAAGCCAGCAAGCCTGATTCAGTTTGCCTTCTACGCGCCGCAGTGGGCAAATTATGCAGAACAGGCATTTGGCTGGCATGGCTTTGCCGAAGCGATTTGGTGGTTTCACGCCCATACCAAAGACACGGGCTGGACGGTCGAAGCGGACGTGAGAGAAACCTGGATCGCACAAATCAGCGAACGCACTCCTCTATCTGCCGCCAGTTTGCTGGATGGTGCGGTGGATGTGGAATGGTTTCACAGGCTCTATAAACAGCTTAAAGCTGACCGCTGGCAGCAGCTTTATGAGGCGGCTCAGTATGCCTCCAGTGGAGCCGGACACCAACGCGCCAAACTGTTTGCCGATGCCATGTTGGGACATCTAGAGTCGCAGAGTTTGTGCGATCGCATCACTCAAAAGCGCCACCAAGATTCTGTGCGTGCCCTAGGACTGTTGCCCTTGCCCAAAGGCAAAAAACGCGATACAGAAATTCTCGATCGCTACAAACTGCTGCAAGACTTCCTTCGCACCAGCAAAAAGTTTGGCTCTCAGCGGCAGGCAAGTGAGAAATTAGCCGTCACCATTGGGCTAGAAAATCTGGCACGCACGGCTGGTTTTGTTGATCCACAGCGCCTCCAATGGGCAATGGAGGCACAGGCGATCGCCGATCTGGTGGGTCAGGCACAGGTCGTAACCCTTGATCAAGTTAGCGTTAGTTTGGCAATTACCCCCCAGGGAAATCCACAAGTCACCGTCACCAAACAGGAGAAATCGCTCAAAGCCATTCCCGCCAAGCTCAAAAAGCATCCTGACATTCAGGCCTTGACTGCTCGCAAACAAGAAATTACTCAGCAGGCTTCTCGCATCCGCCTCTCACTAGAACAAGCCATGTGTCGGGGCGATCGCTTCACCGCCGCCGAACTGGTGCAACTGGCAAAACATCCCGTGCTATTTCCCCTATTGAGTCAACTGGTGTTAATGGGCGATGGTGAAATCGGCTACCTCGTGGAGCAAGGCACAGCCCTACAAAATTACCGCCACGAGATTACACCCATTCGATCAGGTGAACTTCGCATCGCCCATCCCCATGATTTACTCACGACACAAGAGTGGCATCTGTGGCAGCAAGACTGTTTTGATGGCGATCGCATTCAACCCTTCAAGCAAATCTTTCGTGAGCTATACATTCCTACCGCCGCTGAAAGTCAAGAAACCGTCTGCCGCCGCTACGAAGGACACCAGGTAAATCCAAAACAGGCACTAGCCCTGTGGGGGCAGCGAGGTTGGATAGCCGCTCCCGAAGAAGGCGTAAGACGCACCTTTCACGCCGAAGGACTCATCGCCGAAGTCGATTTCTTGAATGGTTTTTACACCCCGCTAGAAGTAGAAGGATTGGCGATCGCCGGGGTCAGATTCCATCATCGAGACAACTGGCAGCCATTGCCCCTCAACCAGATACCGCCCCGCCTCTTCAGCGAAGTCATGCGCGATCTCGACCTGGTGGTGAGTGTTGCCCACCAGGGCGGCGTTGATCTAGAGGCGACCGCTTCTACTGTAGAAATGCGATCGGCACTGGTGCGCGAAACCTGTCGGCTGCTCAAACTCCACAACGTACAGCTACAAAAAACTCACGCTCTCATCGAAGGGCAACTAGGCAGTTACTCCGTCCATCTCGGCAGTGCGACCGTCCATCGTCAACCCGGCAGCGCACTCTGCATCATTCCCGTTGACGCACAGCGTCGCGGCAGAATCTTCCTACCCTTTATTGACAACGACCCTAAAACCGCCGAAGTCGTATCCAAAGTACTGCTGCTAGCGCGAGACAAAGAGATTCAAGACCCAACGATTTTGGAGCAAATTTTGTAAACCTGCTTCATTCCCAACTCAAGTGTTATTTAGTTCGTGTGCCACCTTGACGAAAGACTCCTATCCCGGATATGCCATCACGCTAAGGTTGCTTTTTACACGCAAGCAGCCCCACAAACCCAAAGAGCTAGCGCCGCTCAAAGCCGTTCCCGCAGCAGGGAGCAACTGACCCCCAAACTAGTACTGCAGTTTAGCGGCTAATAGCGAATTTTAATAACCTCCTAGCCCACAGGTAATAAATACCGATATTCCTCCTGGTACATTGAACAGTATTCTCAAGCAAGCTGGATTGAAGTGAAATGAGTCAGAAATTACGATACATGGTTGTTATTGAGAAAGGCGAGACAAGCTACGGTATCTATATCCCAGACTTACCGGGTTGTGTAGCGGTTGGCGAAACACGCGAAGAGGCTCTAGAACTTGTCAGAGAAGCAGTTGAATTTCATTTTGAAGGCCTACGTGAAAGAGGTGAGTTGATTCCTGAGCCTCGTTCTTCGGGTGAATTGGTAGATGTTGTTGCTGCCTAACAATTCAGATGCAGCGGACGGTTGAGAGTCGCTAGTGCTGAGTTGGAGGTTGTCTACCGCTGCTGATTTGAGTCGTTGGGCAGCAGAAAAGTCAGGAGTAAAGTTTCCAAGCTCAACTACTTTTGGAGCCGAATCTCAATTAAGCGTTCTTTTCACAAATTAGCAATCGCTTTGAAACTTTGAGTGCCCTGCTGCTGCAAGCATAATTAAGATAATGCCTATTGAGGAGCGTAGAGAGGGTTGCTCACCGAGAATAATCCATCCAAGTAGGGACGCGATCGCAGGTTCCAGGCTCAGCAAAATACCAAATGCCTTTGTAGATATCCGTTTTAGAGCAATACAATCTAGTGAAAATGGGACAACAGCAGAAAGAATTGCTACGCCTGAGCCAACTAAGAATAGTTCGGGATACATGAACAACTTATGGCTGGTGGTTATCCCTACTGGTAACAGTGTAATTGCGCTAACGGTGATTGCCAACGCTAATCCCTCTCCCGCTCGAAATCTTCGTCCTATCTTAGCTGCCAGTGTAATATATGTGGCTAATAATAGACCGGATAGGAGTGCTAACCCAATGCCGATAGGATGAATACTTGATTCTCCAAAAGGAGATAAAAAGGTAATTCCTAGAGCCGCTAAGAATACCCAAACCAAATCGAAGTGGCGACATGATTTAGCTGCTGAAAGTCCTAGAGGTCCTGCCAATTGAATGGCGATAGCAATACCCAATGGAATTCGATCGATTGCTCCATAAAGGCATAGATACATCCCTGCTAAAACAAACCCCATTGCTATGACTAACATCCTGTCACTCCAGGCATAGTGTTGCAATTTCGGTTTGTGCCACAACAGTAACAGCACAGCGGCAAGGATAAAGCTAATGCTAATCGCTCCGGTGTAGCCCACCGTGGTAAATAGTTGCTTGGCTAAAACCGCACCCATTTGAGTAGACGCGATCGCCATGAGAACTAGCATTGAAGGCGGCAGAGGTTCTCTAAAATTGGGTTCTTTGAGTATCATGGCTTGATTCTCTTAAAATTGCTCATGAAAGCTAGAGAGCAGATATTGCCTGCCCTCTAACTGTTTTTTGTCAACGATTAAAGCAGTTTTGACTAAACTTCTGTACCGCGTAAGGGATAGCTATGGTTTAAGACATAGTCAAGCCCTGATAACAAAGTATCTAACTCAGTACGACCATAAGGCGCATTATTCACCCCGGCAAAAAAGAGAATTCCATCTGGTTTGACGAGAAACAGCCCAGGTTCATTAAATAAAGGTGGTTCTCCCGCAAATTCGCCTTTGGAAATGTAGAGTCCCCATTGCTGCATGGCTTCATAGATTAGTCCATAGCCAATTTGCAACTTCTGCAACTTCCACTGTTCCTGGGATGAAACGGCTCGTTTATGAGTATCACCGCTAATAGCAATGACTTCAATACCAATCTCGTTAAACTGCTCCAGTCTACTTTCCAGTGCTTGCAAATATTTTGCACAGAGAGGGCAATGGAAACCTCGGTAGAACACGATCATGGTGAAGTTGCGGGGAGTTTGCTCTGAAAGATTCCAACGAGTTTCAGACAAAGTCTCAACCTCTAAAACAGGGGCAGTATGTCCAGGAATCAGGCGAATTGCAGTGGGTAGCATTGGTGTAGTTATCATTTCTGTACTCCTGATAGATAGGAAAAAATATCCTTTCAAATGTGGCTCTAGCTGAATTAAGAGGAAAGAAATTACCTTGATGTCGAACTGGAAAAGAACTTCAGCAAAGCAGTTGCAAACTGCTCTGGGGCATCTTGTTGTATCCAATGGGACGCATTCTCAATGGCTTGGAAAATGGCACCTGGAATCTCACGAGCTAGTTGCATTCCATCCTCTGGTTTCTGCCAGGGGTCATTCATACCCCACAAAATTAAGGTTGGTGCAGAAATAGTGCCATGACGATCGACAAGTGCCATTGTTTGATTAGTATTGAGAGCAGATGCATTGCGAAGCAAGCTCAATTTGCCTTCTTCGCTCGACCAAGGCGCGATGATACCCTCTCGAAACTGAGGAGTGAGTCGGCTTTCGTTTGAAAGACCTGCTGCAAGACTTGATTCCAGAGCTGCAACTAAATCTGTGATTGGGCGGGATTTCCATCGCAGGGGGTGTCCAAAATCGAGCATGTCATCGTCAAAGCGGTCATAGCAGACGGAATTTGCGATCGCTAGGCGATTAACAACTTTTGGATGCTCGATCGCCAGAATCAGAGCCACCGCACCGCCCGTATCGTGACCCACAACATCCACTTGCTCCAGTCCAAGAGCCGACAGCAAAGCAATCATCGTCCGTGCCTGGTCTTGAAACGATCGATCAAAGCGATCGCGACGGTCTGACCATCCATGCCCCAGAAAATCAGGTGCCAAGACTTGATATCCAGCCTGTACAAGGATTGGAATAACAGCATGGTAGAGATACCCCCAGGTAGGTATGCCATGCATCAAGAGGACGGTGCCAAGCTGCGCCTCCCCCATATTGATGTATCGAATCGTAACTGGGATATGTGCTGCTGTCTCGGCTGGCAACACTAGCTCTTGTTGTGCAGCCCTAAATTCCTGCCAGGTTTCCCAACTTGTCTGATTTGTTTGCATAGCTTCAATTTCGAGATTATTGAGGAATGCACTAGAAATCATGAAATATCTCCTTTTATGAATTGCTATTCATAAATCAATAATGCAAATTTCTTCAGGTTAAACGTTCTCAATTTCTGCCTGGTATGTACCTCTGATTAAGACTTAATAGATGCAAGAAAAGCTCGGAATGCTGCCTCGGCAAAGGCAGGATCGCCACTGGCTCGACTTCGCAGCAAAGCGCCATCGCCAACTGCGATCGCCTGTCGCGCTAGATCAGCTGCATCAATATGGGAAATAATCTCTCCCTTAGACTGCCCGATCTGAATGACTTGCTCAAACGCCTGACATAACTGCTGAGTTGATAGCTCGATCACTTGGGTAAAAGCGGGTTCTGCCTGACCGAGTTCACCTGATGTGTTCACAAACAGACATCCAACGGTTAATTCTCGTCGAACATCTCCAAGCCAACTATCAAACGCCAATTGAATATTAGTCAGTGGTGAACCGGGAGACTTTAGCTGGTCGATAATCTCCTGTACTCGCGTTTTTGCATAGTAGTGCAATACCGCTTGAAATAAAGCTTTTTTATCACCAAACGCATACACAAGACTTTGCCGATGGAGTCCAGTAGCTTGCTCTAGCATGGCATAGGTGGTTTTTGAGAATCCATGCTCCCAAAACGTATCCATCGCTTTTGCTAAAGCTGCCTCTTGATCAAACTCCCTAGGGCGACCAGGGGGGTCCTTCACTTCGCGAACCATTGTAGGATCATGAACGACTGTACATAAAAAAATATGAATCCTTATTCATGAAATGTCAAGGGTTTTTGTCAGCTATCAATAATTTAGGTGAATAATGCAAAACTCTAAGTACCGGACAAAAAGCTTGAAAGGATGAGCAGGGCAGGGTTTCATTAGAATTACCACACTCTTGAGAAACCCTATGAGCCAATATAGCGAATTAAAGCGAGTCCTCCAAGCACAATTGAACTGGCATGGAGCAAGGATCTCGTTTGCCTTGCAGATAGCACAGGTCAAACTTTAGGAGGACATTTGTTCAAAGGCTGTTGGGTTTACACAACGGCTGAAATCGTGGTGAGCATTTTGCCCGATCTCAGCTTTAGGCGTGAACATGACCCAATGACGGGATATCGTGAGCTGGCAATTTACTCAACGAACGCACTCAATTCAACATACTGAGATGCGATCGCCCAATTAGCCAGGCTACGAACTCCTCCTAAAGAGGTAGATCAACTGTGATTCAGTAACAAGCGCTGCAAAATTGTTTAAATCTATTCATGATTAAGAGGGAATAATCAGGAATTTGATCTTTGAAATTGTTAAAAACTCTTAGCCCAAAGCTGCGGCGTGACCTGTTGGTGCTGTTTGCGGCGGGACTGTTGTTTTGGTCTGGCTTGGCAGCACTCTTGCCAACTTTACCGCTCTACATTCGAGATGCAGGAGGCACCAGTCAGGATATCGGTACGGTAATGGGAGCGTTTGCAGTCGGGCTGCTGGTATCTCGTCCCTGGCTGGCAACGCTAGCAGATCGGCGGGGACGCAAAATCGTACTGCTGATTGGCATATCGGCGGTGGCGATCGCCCCCCTCGGCTACCTAGTCACCAACTCAATTCCGCTACTGATGGCGATTCGAGCCTTTCACGGCATCAGCATCTCCGCCTTTGCGCTGGCCTACACTGCTCTGGTTGTAGACCTGTCGCCCGTTGAACATCGCGGTGAACTGATTGGTTACATGAGTCTGGTCAATCCGCTGGGGTTGGCGCTTGGCCCGGCGATGGGCGGCTTTCTGCAAGAATCGGTCGGCTATGCTCCGATGTTTTTAGCAGCGGCAACATTGGGCAGTTTGGGCTGGATTTGTACGGCTCAAGTACGAGAGCCTGAAGTCATTCGAGATTCGCTGAATCGTAGGAAAAACGGGCAATTTTGGCGATCGTTTACCAGCCCGCGCATTCGGATTCCGGCTACCGTGCTGCTGCTGATCGGGCTAGCATTTGGTACGCTTAGCACCTTTGTACCGCTGTTTATCCAAGAAGTTGGGGTAAACCTGAACGTCGGACTGTTCTACACAGCGGCGGCGATCGCCAGTTTTGCCATTCGCATCATCGCGGGTCGCGCCTCCGATCGCTATGGACGCGGGCTATTTATCACGTTTAGCTTAGTGTTTTACACCACAGCCTTGCTGCTACTGTGGCAGGCAAATAGCACAATTACATTTTTGCTAGCCGGAACGATGCAGGGCGCAGGCGCAGGTACCCTGATTCCGATGATTGCTGCACTGATGGCAGACCGATCGAACCCTGACGAGCGAGGCAAAGTGTTTGGCTTGTGTATGGTTGGATTTGACGTGGGAATTGCGATCGCCGGCCCACTGGCAGGGGCGATCGCTACCCAAATTAGCTACAAAAACGTCTTTGGCTTGACCGCAGGGCTAGCATTCCTGAGTCTGCTGGTTTTCCTTACCCTGTCGAGCAAAAGTCTCAAGCACTCCTTTCGCTTTGCCACTGGGCGCGGCGAAGATATTTACGCAATCAAATAGAGGTTCAGCAGTGCCAAACCTCTACATTAAACACTATGGACGGGCTAGGAGGGATTCGAACCCCCGACACCGTGGTCCGTAGCCACGTGCTCTAGTCCACTGAGCTACAAGCCCTTGCTCCGAGTTCTTATCCTATCATAACTGAACGCCATGACGAAAGATTTCCCTTCTGATTCTCCCATCCCCTTCCTGACCCATCTAGATCAGCAGGGGCAGGCGCAAATGGTAGACGTTTCGACAAAAGCGGCGACTGTGCGACGGGCGATCGCCGCTGGACGAGTGCGGATGCTGCCAGAAACCTTTGCCGCGATCCAGTCAGGAAATGCCCCCAAAGGAGACGTTTTAGGAACGGCAAGACTGGCAGGCATTATGGCCGCCAAACAAACCGCTCAGTTGATTCCGCTTTGTCACCCGCTGCCTCTGCAAAAAGTGGAAGTGCAGATCTTGCCAGATGCAGACTTACCGGGATACCAGATTCAAGCAGAAGTAAAAACCAAATCAGAAACAGGTGTAGAAATGGAAGCTCTAACCGCCGTTTCAGTTGCCGCACTGACGCTTTACGACATGGCTAAAGCGCTAGAAAAATCGATTCACATTGAGGCAATTTACCTGGTTAGTAAGTCAGGCGGCAAGTCGGGATATGTCAGCGAAACAGCGAGTGACGCTCAGGCTTCGTCGTAGGCTTCCAGATCAAGCAAATAGAGGTAGGGTTCTACCATCTCCGGGCGATGGAAAGCGATCGCCCGCAGTAGATGCCAATCGTTTAACCCTTCAAAAGCGTCTGTGTATTCGTCTTGCTCTAGCCGTTTAGCTAGTTCAGCCACCTCGGTTTCGGTGAACTTGGCAAGATTGGGTGCAGAAAAGTGCAGTGTTTTCATGGTGTGTCCCCCTTAGAAACATCCGTGCCCAGTAACCCCAGTAGGATCACAGATGCAACTCTCAACTAATATCCTATGTCGTTCTATGCCCTCTCGCCCAGCTTTATACCCCTTTCACGGATAAAGTTTTGCATAAGTTCTAAGACGACTGGTCGAATTTCATGCCCCATTTCTAGCTCGTGATACTGCACCCTTGCCCCCAACGCGAGCAGGCTGTCTCGCGCTTGCTGTGCGGCATTCAGCGGCACCACCTGGTCTTGCCTGCCATGCACCACCAGGATAGAAGAGGTTTGTAAAGCTTGTGTTTTGAGTGGAGCGTGAAGGTAGCCGCTCAACACCATCAGGGCTGCGAGTGGCAACTGTGTCCCTACGTCCAGCGTCATTGCCCCCCCTTGAGAAAAACCAGCCAGAATCGTACTCGATAGAGGAATGCCAGTGATTTCGGGCAAAGACTGTAGCCATTCTGTAAGCTGCTGTCTGCTTTTGGCTAGATCAGGCTGATTGTCAAAGCCGAGCTTGCTTTGAAACGTGTAGTTTGGCGGGAAGCCATACCACATTTTGCCCCGCGGTGCATAGGAATGGGGAAAGGGCGCATCTGGGAAAATCATCTGATAGCCAGGCAAAGGCAGCATCGGAGCCAGTGCTGCCAGGTCTTGAGCATTTGCTCCCCAGCCGTGCAGGGCGACAAGCAGACCTTGAGGCGGGTTCGTTGAAGCGGGAAGGGCGATCGCTTGTAAAGGCATCCTGAGTTGAGTAATTTTGCTGCTGTCATCATATTTCACAGAAGCGGCAATTCCACCTATCCTGGGAAATGCACAAACCTGACTACCCAAAGGTAGGTTTAACGTCATGGCGCGTCTGGCATTGCTGAGTACATCTGATAAGACTGGGCTAGTGGAACTGGCTCAGGTTTTAGTTGAAGAATTTGAGTTTGACCTGCTCAGCAGCGGCGGAACGGCTCAGGTTTTGCAACGGGCTGGCATTCCCGTCACCAAAGTTTCTGACTACACCGGGTCGCCTGAGATTTTGGGCGGACGAGTCAAAACGCTGCACCCTCGGATTCACGGCGGCATTTTAGCGCGGCGCGACTTTCCCCAAGATCAGGCAGACCTGGAAGCAAACCAGATTCGCCCGATTGATCTAGTTGTGGTAAATCTTTATCCGTTTGAGCAGACGATCGCCAAACCCGAAGTCACTCTGCTAGAGGCGATCGAGGAAATCGACATCGGCGGCCCAGCCATGCTGCGGGCATCCGCCAAAAATTTTGCTCATCTAACGGTGCTGTGCCGTCCATCGCAGTATGACAATTACCTGCAAGAACTGCGGCAGTATGGCGGAGAAACCTCTCCTGCATTTCGGCAAGCCTGCGCCCAGCAAGCGTTTTGGCACACGGCAACGTATGATCAGGCGATCGCCCAATTCCTCAGCAGCCAGAAGACCGAGAGCCAATCAGAAGGCAGCAATCAAGAAACATTACCCCAGCGCTTTACCCTGTCAGGACAGCAGGTACAGACTTTGCGCTATGGCGAAAACCCGCATCAGCCTGCCGCCTGGTATCAAACGGGAACGGTTTCTTCGGGTTGGGCAGCGGCTCAGAAGCTTCAGGGCAAGGAGTTGAGCTATAACAATTTGGTTGATCTGGAGGCGGCTCGACGGATTATTTCAGAATTTTCGGAGACGGCAGCAGCGGCAATTCTTAAACACACCAATCCGTGTGGTGTAGCAGTCGCCAACAGTTTGTCAGAGGCTTATGAGAAGGCGTTAAATGCCGATGCCACTTCAGCCTTTGGCGGAATTGTCGCGCTCAGCCGCGCCATTGATGCAGCCACCGCCACTGCCCTGACCCAAACCTTCCTGGAATGTATTGTCGCTCCAGGTTGCGACCCGGAAGCGGAAGAAATTTTGACGAACAAATCAAAGCTGCGAGTGTTGATTTTGCCTGATCTGAATCGGGGGGCAGCCCAGACGGTGAAGGCGATCGCAGGCGGTTTTCTCGTCCAGTCCAGTGACGATTACCTCACAGATCCAACCACCTGGCGTGTCGTCACAGAACGCCAACCCACCACCGAACAGCTAGAGGAACTGATGTTTGCCTGGAAGGTGGCGAAACACGTCAAGTCTAACGCCATTGTGGTGACAAGCGATCGCACCACACGCGGCATCGGTGCAGGGCAAATGAATCGCGTCGGTTCAGTCAAAATCGCCCTGGAGCAAGCAGGCGATCGCGCTCAGGGAGCGACTCTAGCCAGCGATGGCTTTTTCCCATTTGATGATTCTGTGCGGCTGGCAGCCTCAGCGGGGATCGGGGCGATCGCCCAACCGGGAGGCAGCCTGCGCGACCAAGACTCCATTCAAGCTGCAAACGAACTAAATTTAGTGATGATTTTTACTGGAGTACGTCATTTCTTGCATTAAGAGCGACCCTTCGAGTGATTTGCAGAAACTCCTGAAGGACTGGAGACAGGGGACTCGTTCGCCAAGCAGCAGCTAGCTGAAGTGTGGGTGCATCCCCTGCGATCGCACAGTAAGATACCCCTGATATGCTCGATTGCTGGGCACTTTCAGGTACAAAGGTGACTCCAATACCAGCGGCGACTAGCCCAAGTCGTGTTTGATGTTTAAGCTCCTCGTGAACGATGTGAGGCTCAAACTCAGCTTGCCTACAGAGATTCAAAATTTGATCGTATAAGATTGGCCCTTCATAACGCGGATGGAGGATAAACGGCTCAGCGGCAAGAGCCTTAAGCGGGAGTTGTTTGTGTTGAGATAGGGGATGCGCTTCAGGTAAAGCAATGACCAACTTTTCTCCTTGCAACGGATGCAGAGTGAGAAAGGGCGCATCTATGGGTGGGTGCAACAGCCCCACATCAACCGTTTCAGTACGAAGCGCTTCGACCTGATCAAGCGTACAAAGTTCAGTCATATCAAGTTTGACGTGGGGATGGAGAGCGCGAAACTGCTGCAAAATTTTGGGCAAAACGGTATGCATGGACGAGGCAGTAAAGGCGATTTGCAGTGAACCAATTTCGCCCCGTGCGGCTCGTTGTGCAACCTGAATGGCAGATTCGATTTGCTGTAGAGCCTTGCGAACTTCAGGTAGAAACGTTGCGCCTGCTTCGGTGAGTTCTACCGTGCGTTTGGTGCGCCGCAGCAGAGAAATTCCTAGTTCTTCTTCCAGTAAACGAATCTGCCGACTTAGAGCGGGTTGGGTGATGTGCAGGCGGTCAGCGGCTCGACTAAAGTGAAGCTCTTCGGCAACCGCCACAAAGTAGCGCAGCGAATGAAGTTCCATAATAACTTCTTGTTATAAATGCAGGCTCAAAAAGCATTGGACAGCATTATTCTCGCTCGTGCATACTGAGAACTGTAAGTTTGCTTCTAAAAAGTTCATGGTTCTTTTGTCTTTAAAGCAGCACGGGTGGAGGTGGGTGGTGCTGTTTGTAAGTGCAATCGGGTTGGCGATCGCCCTCTCACACACCCTCAATTCCTATCGTTTCACCGCCGCCTACCAGACATCCTCTGCGCCAACTGAATCGACGGAGGCGATCGCTCCTTCCTCCTGGCAAACCCAACTGAAATACGATCGCAGCTTAATTCACTATGCCACTGTGTCTCGCAGCGATGGTTCCTTTCGTCAAATGTTTGTTGAGGAAAGTGCAATTGCTGCCATTCAACCTGGAGAGCCGTTACCGGATGACACACTCATTGTGATGGAAACCTGGTATTCGCCTGAGACTGTTGGCATTGTGTTTGTCAAACAAAAGCAGGATGGTGAGTGGCTGTATGGCTCATTTAACCCGGCTCAACCTGACTATCAAATGAGTTTTAGCGGCAGTTGTCATCGCTGTCACGCTCCCTTTCTAGAGACAGATTTTACATTGACAAAGCCGCTACTAGAGGCAGCATTGCAAACCCGGCAGGTGCAAACGGCATTGTGCAATCGCCCCGGTCGCACCCCTTGTGAACCTGCAACCTATGTTCCCCATGCAAGTTAGGAGTTCGAGATAATGATGAGATGGCATCGTCTTATTGCAGTTGCTCTTTCTACGACTATTCTTGTATCCATTGGCTCAGTATTACAAGCTCAAACTCAACTTCAACGTTTTGACTTTCAAGGGCAATTTTTAGCAGTGTTATCGGATGCTGATATGGAAGCATCGGCATACATTGATGGGCAATTGGGCGATCGCACCTCTGAAATGATTGACACACTCACCTTAATTTCATTAGAAAGTGAGTTATCAACAGTTTCGCCTGTCATGTTAGAAGTGAGTAACTCAGTGATGGGTTGGCCCAATAATTTAGCGTTTACTCCCGATGGAAACTATGCATTTGTTGCCGAAACCTTCCAGCCTGCGCCAGATGGGGCAACTGAGCGATCGCAAATTCCACCAGGACAATGGCTAAGTGTCATTGATGTCAGCAATCCACAGCAGCCCGAACTAATTGACCAAATTAATTTGGGTACTCGACCGATGGCGGTTGCCGTTCACCCAGAGGGAGATTTGCTGGCAGTGAGTTTAGGTGAGTCAGGACGACAGTTTGCTCTCATTCCGTTCACCAATGGGCAATTGGGTACACCAACCTTTCAAGCACATCCTGAGATTGATGATCCAGAAGTTCATACGCCTCATCTAGAATGGCATCCCTCCGGTCGTTTCCTGGGAGTCACTCTGCCTACTCGACATGAGGCAGTGTTTTACGAAGTTGATCTCACCGAGCCAGGTAATCCTACTTTGCGATCGTGGGGTAACTCAGTAATGACAGGCAAACACCCAGGCGTTGGACATTTCACCCCAGACGGACGGCATTTTATTGTCACCAATCTCTACTGGGGAGACGACGTGGCTGACCAGTTTGTCGGTTCGCAGCACAGCAGCCTGACGGTCATCCAGTTCACTGAAACTGCCAGTAGTGACACTCCAGTGAGGCACGAAATTGTTTCAACCGCAGCAGTCGGCGGCAGCGCAGAGGAGTTTGCCATTAGCCCCAATGGTGAGTTCATCGTCTCACTTAACATGGAGGCAAGTTATCTACCCCTCGATGACCCACGCATGACGCGAGACAGTTCCCTAACGCTCTTGAGTTTAAGCCCTGGAACAGGACGTTTAACCTCACATGGCACAACTCCTTTTGAAGGTATTTTGCCAGAGGGTATTACCTTTGATGCTTCTGGAAATTATTTGGCTGTTGCAGTGTTTGACTACCACGACTCAGCCCATGATGGCGGAAGTGTTGACTTCTGGCAGTTACAGCAAGGAGAACCGCCCACATTAGAGAAGCTAGATTATTCCATTCCCGTGATGCGCGGGGCACACATTGTTAAGCTAGTGCAGTAGGAGGGAGCCAGGTGCAAAAAAGATAAGTTACAATCACACTTTAGATGAACAATTCCTAATGACGTGCGCGGAGGGCTGCTATGGCGATCGCCCCTTCTCAACCAACCCTAACTCTACCGGATCACACCCAGTTGCCGGAGACAGATGGTACATTCGTGAAAAATTTTCAGGAGCATCCCCAGAGCCTCCTGCTCACCGATTCTATTCGCCCCCTTCTGGATACTCTCCATCCCGATAGACAATACGCTATTGGGCAGGACTGCGGTATCTACTGGAGGCTAACCGATCCACCGGAGCGTGGGGCTGAGGCACCCGACTGGTTTTATGTGCCAAATGTCCCCCCACTACTAAGCGGAAAAAGGCGACGTTCCTATGTGATGTGGAAGGAAATCGTTGCGCCCCTGATCGTCATTGAGTTTGTCTCCGGAGACGGTTCTGAGGAACGAGATAAAACCTCACCCTTTGAGGGGGATAAGTCAAAAGCTGGAAAATTTTGGGTTTATGAACAAGCAATCCGGGTGCCCTTTTACGCCATTTACGAAGTAGACAAAGCCTCAGTTGAGGTCTACGAGCTAATCGCTAACTGCTATCAACGCTGCAACCCCAACGAGCGAGGACATTTCCCAATTACGCCAATAGGTGTGGAGTTAGGCATCTGGCAGGGGCAATACATCAACCAGACATTACCCTGGTTACGTTGGTGGGATAGCGATGGCAATTTACTTCTAAACGGAGACGAACGGGTCGAGCAGGAAAAACAGCGGACTGAACAGGAAAAACAGCGGACTGAACAGGAAAAACAGCGGGCTGAGCAGGAAAAACAGCGGGCTGATCGCCTAGCGGAAAAGCTGAGAGCGTTAAACATTGACCCAGATGCACTGTAAGTGCATCGCAGTCTAGAGCTGAGAACCTGTGACTTCTCGTCTCAGAGAAGTCGCAGGTTCAGATAGGTACCTTTATCTATTAGTCGCTATTTAGGCGCTTTCTTATTAACAGTAGGCTCAATCCTGAGTCAAGGTAATTTCAGTGGCCAGACTTGTTTCGTTATTGAAGCTAGCTGTAGCGCGAACCGTATAGCGGGTTCCAGGGACAGGAATGCGAGGTCCAGGAACCTCCACCTCAAACCGTCCATTCTGGTTAGCGGTGACTTCTTCATCGAGCAGGGTTTCGCCACCCAGGTTGACGACACCTAAAACTGAGACTCTAGATGTAACCTGCACATCAACAGTAGCGTTAGGGCGAGTTTGACCGACCAGGGTAAACCCACTGCCGCTGACTTCGCCGCCATTGCGGTGGCTGGTAAAGCTAGGCTGAAGCTGTGAGGACGTGTTGCCCGTATTGCCTGAACCTGTGTTACCTGAACCTGTGCTGCCTGCTCCGCTGCTATCTGGCACCACAACTGTTCCGCCTGCGCTAGGGTTAAACACAACGGGCTGAGAGGCCGCCGCAAACGTAGTTTGATTTTGGCGACGCAGACGACCGACTACAATACCTTCACTGAGGCGATCGCTTGACTGCACGTTCAGCGTTGCCACATACACACCAGAGGAAACCTCCTGCGCCTGTAGCTCTCGCACGGTGCGTCCATCTTGAACCAGCAGAACCGAAGCCTGTGAACCGGGAGTACCATTAATCGTTGCCAGGAATGTAGTACCCGGGCCAAGCTGGTTGCTAGCAGCATTGTGGGTTACTGAGCTAATTTGTACCGCAGCCTGAGGTTGCTGTACGGTGAAACCCCAGTTGACGCTACGTTGCTCACCGTTGACGTTGCGGTAATCGATTTGTACCCGGGATTGACCAGGGGGCAAGGGCTGAGCGGGACGGTAGCTAAAGAAGTTGCGAGTCACCGTGCTGCGATTGGTTACATCCTGACCGTTGACCAGAATTCGCACAGAGTTGAGGTCAACGGCAGGCGTGTTGTTGGTATCAAACTGACCTGAGATGGAAGTGTCAGGCGGCACGTTTTGACTGTTAACATCGGGGCTGACATCGACAACCCGCTGTGCTAGGGCAGCTTGCGGAGATGAAGCGATCGGAGCAAGCAGCAAGCCCGAAGCCGCTAGCAGTGCCAAAAGACTTTTCTTCATAAAAAACTAGACCCGATAAAAACCAGGTGAAAACTAAGGTTAGTACTGTAGAACTCCTGAGTTAAGCGGAAGTTCCACCAGCGGAGCAGTATCAGAAACGACGGTAGGTGCGATCGCACTTAAAGCAGTCAGCTATGGACTGTATCAGAATTAACGGAATGTGAGACACTACCAAATTAGGTATAAAACTTTTCGTCGGTACGGGTACATTCAGCTTTGAGGTAGATTAACTTCAATAGTTGAAAGTCTTCAACAGTATGAGTTACGCTTTGCTCCACCCGTCCTATGGGAGGATGTGGAAAGCTTAACTAGATTTAGAATCCAGGCGTTTATTTACCCAACTGATTACACCACTGAGAATCGCACCTCCCATCAAGATACCGATAGAAGGAGTGAAGACAGGTTCCCACAGCTTGTACCAAAGATCTAGCCCTAGAGAGAGGTTTAACGAGCGACCTAAAACGGCGATCGCCAGCCAAAAAAAGCTCAATAAAACTAAGAAAATATTTAGCATTAAGGCTTGGTTTAGCCAATTTAGAAGTTTGTCTTTCATTAGTCTGCAAAGCTTTGAATAAGCTAGATTTTAGGATGAGCGGGACGAGCGATTGTAACGTGTAATTAAGCTTGGAAACTCCAGTCCTTAGATTAGCAAAAAATATGGCTGCACTTTTAGAAAAGAACAGCCACACTAGTAGAAATAGAAAACAAAAGTACTCATGAAAGCTTGCAAAAGCCTGCTTAGACTAATTCGTTGGATTCTTCCGCAACTTGTAAGTTATCTGGATCTACATAGTGACAGGTTGCATCATCAATGCAGATCAGTGCCCAACCTGATTGATCAATGCCCATAAACTTGTAGGACGCTTCTTGAACGAAAAACCCTTTGTGATTACGAGTATCCGGCTTCACTTCAACGTTGTGAGTGACCATAGTTAACAACTCCTTGAATTTTTAAAAAAGCTCTGATGCAACGAATAGCGATAAGAACAGCTCATCGTTTACTTCATCGAATCTTATCATTAGATTTTTGGATTTATCGTTAAATTATTTTGAGCTTAAGATTACGATTTTGAAATAACAGCAACAGAACTGACGCATTCCCCTGTGAAACAAGGGGCTTAAGCGCCTTGTTGACGTGGCGGATTAGCTGCTGAACAGCCATTCTTTAACGCGGTTCAAGCTTTTCCAGTCTGGTTTTCTGCTTAACCCTTCTTCAAAATTCTGCTTTACTTCATCCCGCAGTTCGGGTACGGCCATGATCAGTTGTTCAGCAACTTCTACGTGCTGTCGAACTCCTTTTTGCGCCGTTTCTAGCATGGCGATCGCCAAATTAATTCGCGCCTGCGGATCTTGAGGATTTAGCTTAACTGCCTTTTGCGCCGCTTTGTAGGCCTGAGTTGGCTTGCTGTCGAGCAGATAGAGCCAGGCCAGACACGTCCAGGCAGGACTGCTTTTGGGGGCGCGATCGCACACCTCCTTAAACACAGGAATGAGCGTCGCAGGAGGGTCGCCCGCGTGATAGCGCTCAACACCCTGGTCAAACAACGTTTCGACTGTAACCTCTGTCATACAGCGTTCCAAATTAACTTTTGTATTTTATATTCTGCACCAAATTGAAGTAGGGGCGAACGGCTGTTCGCCCCTACTAGAGTCTGTGTTTTACCAAATACAGCTACGAGAAAGACTTACCGCAGCCGCAGGTTTGGTTGGCGTTAGGGTTCGTAAACTGGAAGCCGCCGCCGATCATTGCGTCGCTGTAGTCTAAGACCAGCCCATAGAGATAAAGCATACTCTTAGGGTCACAGACGACCTTAAAGCCTTCGTAGTCATATACTTCATCGCTTTCTCTAACGTTACTGGGGTCTTCAAAGTCCATCATGTAAGACATCCCAGAACAGCCTCCCTGCCGCACTCCAACTCGCAGGCAAAGATCCTTGCCCTGCTTTTCCCGCAAAAACACGACGTGCCGCAGGGCCGCCTCAGTCATCTGAATGCCCCGTTGTTGAGACTGGGTTGCTTGTGTCATAGGTGTTAAAGACTCCTTAATGCTGTCCAACTACTCTGTCTAAGGCTTAATCTAAGGTTTCAATCTGCAAGGGTTTAGTCCCGCAAAGGGTTTAATCCCGCAAAATTGATTGAGCAGAGTCAGGCTGAATCACTTTATGTTCCTGCATCTATTATCCTGATCGTAACGGATCTGAGGCAATCTTTTGGTTGGTGTACTGGTCTTGAAACTAACTCCCTTTGTCCAGTTGCACTGGTAAAAGAGTTTAGAGAAGGTCATCCAGTGTTTAAGATGAATGTCTATGCCCTCACTTCCTGGGTTCGCTAGGTCTGTGTAAGACTGCTGCCTTCGTGCAGGTTTAGCGTTTTTAACCCGCATTACTTCACTCAATTGGTTAGTCTATGACTGCTCTCAATCGCTCTACCCGCCGCCGCCTCCAGCAGCTACGTCAGCTTCCTAGCGTGTGGGAAGGCGATCGCCGCGCAATTTCCCCCAGGGTAGCAGCCAGTATCGAACCAGATACCAATATGCGAGGAGAATGCATCCTTTGGGTAGACGGAACTGAGGCAATGGTCAGAGCAATGGATGTGGTGCCTGCCGAAACAGGACCAGAGGCGATCGTGCGAACGCTGATTCGAGCGATGGAGAGTCCCCATGCTTCGGTTAGGCCAGGTCGTCCTCAAAAGATTGTCGTGTGCAATCGTGAAATTCAGTTTTTTTTGCGCGGAGTGCTGCAAGACTTGGGCATCACCATTGACTATGTGCAAGACCTGCCGCTAATTGACGAAATCTTTCGGGGGCTGCAAGAAATTGCCACGTCTAGACAGCCGCAGCTTCCGCCAGAGCAAGCAGGAATGTTAATGGAAGCAGCGTTTGACATCTGGAATGATGCCCCCTGGGAGGCGCTAGACGAGGAAAAAATTCTCTCGATTGAGTTGAATTATGGCGATGTTGGAACGCTGTATGTCTCCATTTTGGGGATGCTAGGCGTGGAATATGGGATTTTGATGTATCGCTCTCTGGATTCGCTCAAACAATTTCGACAGCAGGTGTTGCGGGCTAACGAGTCGCCCAAGCGCATGGAGGAAGCATTTTTAGAGCAAGACTGTTTTTTTGTGACGTTTGATCAGCTTGAGGACTCAGAAGGGTTTGAAGAGACGGGCGAGGAGATAGACAGAGCTTTTGTGGCAATGGGCATTCGTCCTGCTTTTGGCAATTTGCACCCGTTGGAAGGGTTGCGCCCCTCCCTTTACGAAGAAGAAGCGATCGCCGTCCTGGTTGCCCTGATCGCGCTGCACCGATTCTTTCAGCAGCACCAAAGCACCCTCAACACTGAGGAATTTCCCCTGCTTTCTAGCCGTTATCGCATTCCTGATGCTGCTGATTCCAAGTCCAAAGTATCAGTAACCGTCTCAACTATGCCTGATTTGGCAGAAGAATTGTTTGAGATGTCTACTGGCTCTGAGTTTGACGATCTGTATGAGATTTTGCAAAGTCAAGCTCCCGTGTTGCGCGATGACTTGATTCCGGCAGATGCTTTCTTTAGCCTGGGGGCAATGTCTTGGGAAGTGGTCGAGTACTTGCGTTTGGGGGCAAAGCATCATCAGTCTGCTGAGCAGGAGTTTCCCTCAACGGCAGATGGGTTTCCGGTGATCTTGATTCAGACTTCTCGACCAAAGGCGATCGCCCTAATCGAACAGATCCAGGCAGCAGGGGGCTTAGAGGCAATTTGCTTTAACCCTGGCAAAGACCCACTGGCAGACCAATCCTACGACTTGGGCATTTTAAAAACCAAAAATGGCGAAATGCACCTGTTTGGTGAATTTGAAGAAAGTGACCCGGTTCACATCAGCGCTCGTAAAAAATGGGATCAGCGCTGCAAAAAGACCAAAGGATTTTGTGGCTTGGTGATTGCCAGAGGCTTGAAAGGGGCATCCAGGGGCAAGCCTGAGTTCAAAGACATGATGGCGCTGTTTGAAACGCGATCGCTTTCCCCCAAAGAACTCGGTCTAGGCACGCTGGAAATGATGCCGCAGTTAGAATGAATTCCTAACTTCTGTAACAGTTCCTCAAGAAGTCGAGATTTGGGTGAACTCCCGATGATACGATGCCAAAAAATGTTCAGAGACAAATTCATGGCAGAAACTCTTACTGGACAAACTCCTCTATTTGGCGGCAGCACGGGCGGCTTGCTGACAAAGGCAGAAGTAGAAGAAAAATATGCAATCACCTGGACTAGCCCTAAGGCGCAGGTGTTTGAAATGCCGACGGGTGGCGTTGCTACGATGCAGGAGGGGGATAACCTGCTGTATCTCGCTCGTAAAGAGCAGTGCATCGCCCTGGGAGCGCAGTTCCGCAACAAGTTCAAGCCCAAAATCGACAACTACAAAATCTACCGCGTTTTCCCAAGCGGCGAGATTCAATATTTGCATCCTAAGGATGGCGTGTTCCCTGAGAAGGTTAACCCCGGTCGTCCTTACGTTGGCAAAAAAGACCGCAACATTGGCAGCAACCCAGAGCCTGCCAGCATCAAATTTAGCGGCAACACAACCTACGAGGTTTAGTGCAGCATAGCGTCCTGCTAGTCTTTGGCTGTGGGCTTAATCAATAGCTTCTTGGTTGGGGCAGGGTAAAACCTGCCCCTTTGTAGTGTTGCGATAGGATATCCAAATTATGGCAGTAAGGATGAGGGATGAGGGATGAAGCCGAACCTTGCTAGATTCAAGCTTTGTTGCTTACCGCTTGTCCTAACCAGTCTTTGTGCTGCTATAGCTCAAATCGCCAGTAGGGACGCATGATTTTTCCTGATTTTGCTCAATTTTCTGAACTCGCGCAGCAAGGTAATTTTGTTCCGGTTTACCAGGAGTGGGTTGCTGACTTAGAAACTCCGGTATCTGCCTGGTACAAGGTTTGTGCGGGCCAGCCCTACAGCTTTTTGCTGGAATCGGTTGAGGGTGGGGAAAAACTGGCACGTTACAGTTTGCTGGGCTGCGACCCGCTATGGATTTTGGAGTCTAGGGGCAATCAGACGATTCAAACTCATCGAGGGGGCGATCGCCACACCTTCCAGGGCGATCCCTTTACCATCCTGGCTCAGTGCCTTGAACCCTACCATCCCGTCAACTTACCCCAACTGCCCCCCGGAATTGGTGGACTACTGGGATTTTGGGGCTATGAGCTAATCAACTGGATTGAGCCACGAGTACCCGTTTATCCGGTTGAGGAAACTGACCTGCCGGATGGGCTGTGGATGCAAATCGACCATCTGCTGATTTTTGACCAGGTGCAGCGCAAGATTTGGGCGATCGCCTATGCTGACCTGCGCGACCCACAGACCGACTTGCAGCAAGCCTACCAGCAAGCCTGTAATCAGGTAACGCAACTCGTCAACAAGCTGCAATTGCCCCTCTCGCATCAGGACACCATTCTAGAATGGACACCGCCTAGCGATGCAGATCGCCCCCAGCTTACCTACACCAGCAATGTTTCAAAGGCTGAATTTTGCGCCAATGTGGAAAAAGCTAAGGCTCACATTCGGGCAGGCGACATTTTTCAGGTGGTGATTTCGCAGCGGCTTTCAACCCAGTTTAGCGGCGATCCATTTGCGCTGTATCGCTCTCTGCGGCTGATCAACCCGTCGCCCTACATGGCATATTTTCACTTCCACGACTGGCAGATTATTGGCTCCAGTCCCGAAGTCATGGTCAAGGCAGAGCGATCGCCCCACCCCAACCAGCCCATGATTGCTACCCTTCGCCCCATCGCCGGAACCCGTCCTCGCGGCAAAACTCTAGAAGAAGACGCAGCCCTGGCCCAAGACCTGCTGCAAGATCCAAAGGAAATTGCCGAACACGTCATGCTAGTAGACCTGGGACGAAACGACCTGGGGCGAGTTTGCGCTAGCGGCACGGTGACGGTCGATGAACTGATGGTGGTCGAGCGCTATTCCCACGTCATGCACATTGTCAGCAATGTGATCGGTGAACTGGCACCCGGTAAAACGGCCTGGGATTTGCTTAAAGCCTGCTTTCCCGCAGGGACGGTCAGCGGCGCACCCAAAATTCGGGCAATGGAAATTATTCACGACCTGGAATCGTGTCGGCGCGGTCCTTATTCGGGGGTTTATGGCTACTACGACTTTGAAGGAAATTTGAATACGGCGATCGCCATTCGCACAATGGTCGTTCGCAGTCAGCCCGATGGCTCCCATACGGTCAGCGTTCAAGCAGGCGCAGGTTTAGTTGCCGACTCTGAACCGGAAAAAGAATATGAAGAAACTTTGAATAAAGCGCGAGGAATGCTGGAAGCGATTCGCTGTTTGAGGCTATAGTCGTAAAGTTTTCTTCAATATTCTTTAACTGAGGAACTGACTATTTAGTAGCCTCCGTCACACCACTCGACTGGCAAACATTACCTGTTTAAGAGGTGTGAGCGTGATGAAAAAGCGAATTTCGGCTGTAAGTGCTGTTAGTCAGGTGGTTTTGGCGATCGCAGGGCTGACTGCTCTGGCTGTCGTCCCCGTACCCGCCCGTGCTTTTGATTTTCAAACCCAATCGGGTGAAACGGCAGGCAACCCAGCGGGTCAATCGCTATACCAGGTTCAAATTACCACAGCGGATGTGGGCGAAAGTTTTCCGGTAAGCTGGGTGCTACCCGCCCGGACAGACATTCCTCAACTCAGCGCAACGGCAGTCTTTGAAGTGGTAGAGCTAACGTCCGATCGCTTGGTGCTAGACGTTCGCCTCAGCAACGAAACCGCTGGCTCTTTTCAGGCAGCCATCACCAGCTTTGGCTTTGGCATCACTCCAACCGCAAGCGACGTTGCCCTGAGCGTGATTGAAGGGAACACCGCAACGTTTGAAACCGTTGTCATCAACCAAAACCAGCAGAACTTTCCCGGCGGCTTCAAAGATATCAACGTTTGCATCTACGCCGCCAACAACTGTAGCGGTGGCGCAATCATGCAGGGGCTACAGTCTGGCAGCAGTGAAGATGCTTTCCGTTTAGAAATTGCAGGTGACTTCGGTGCAACTCCCAGCGTTTTGCTTGCCTCCTTCCCCATCAAATTTCAAACCGAGGCTGGCAGTTTTGAGCTAGCAGGTGCATTCACAGAAGTCAGTATCGCGGAAGCTAGCAATGATAGTGCGATGTCGGAATCTGACGATGACGACAGTGACGATGATAACGATATCTCCGAATCCGGTGACGATGACTCCGAATCTGACGATGATGACGAGGAGGAATCTGACAACGATGACGCAGAATCCGATGACCTGTCTGAATCGGTTCGCGAATCGGTTTATCGAGAAATCTCTGCTCAGTCAGGAGTCGCCATTTCTGAACTGCGAATCGTAGAAACCCGTCGAGAAACCTGGTCAGATGGTTGTTTAGGATTGGGTGGTCCCGCAGATTCGTGCCTTCAGGCACTCGTTCCCGGATGGCGGGTTATCGTCGAATCTGACGCTCAAACCTGGGTTTACCGCACCGATGAATCCGGTTCTGTGGTCGTTTTGGATGTGGCAGCGACCGAAACCCGAACGGCTAGCGTCTACACCGAAGCGCGAACAGAAACCCGAACCGAGGAACGGATCACTGAAGTGACTGAGGTTTCGGGTGGCACTTCTGGCAGCGTTACGGCTGAACGGACTGAGGTGAGTGTACGTGAAGCCGAATTCTCGGAAACGGTTCGAGCTTCTGTGTTGCAGGCGATCGCCCAACAATATTCAGGCGAAGTCACGAACCTAGAAATCGTCGAAGTGCGGCGTAAAGTTTGGTCGGATGGCTGCTTGGGCTTGCCCAGTAACAACGCCTGCACCCAGGCACTCGCTCCGGGCTGGGTCGTCGTGGCCCGCAGTCAAGAGCAGGTCTGGGTTTACCACACCAACGAGACGGGTAGCGTTGTGGTGCTAAATGAATCCGCTACCGCAACCCGCAGGGCACAGTTGATTGCTCGTCAGGGCACACGGGTCAGCTTCCGAGATGTTGCCTCTAGCTATTGGGCAAGTGAGTTTATTAGCGAACTGGCTGCCCTGGAAATCATCGAAGGTTTCCCCGATGGCACCTTCCGCCCCGACCAACCCGTTACCAAAGCTCAGTTTGCGGCAATGCTGCGGCGTGCCTTTGAGGTGCGGGACGTGCGGGACGCAGTGAGCTTCAGAGACGTGTCTTCATCCTATTGGGCTTACACCGCAATCCAAGAAGCTTATGAAATGGGCTTTTTGAGCGTGGATGAGGACAACGAGTTTAACCCGACGCGGAGTTTGACCCGTGCAGATGTGCTGCTGGCGATCGCTACAGGGTTACGGCTTTCCTCTAGCAACTCTGTGGATGAAATGCTGGCTTACTACACCGACGTTTCAACCCTCAGTTCCGCTGAAACCCGAAACCTGATCGCAGCCCTGACCGAGCAAGGCATCATCGTCAACTATCCAGAAACCCGCTTGCTCAGTCTCAACCGCGTTGCTACCCGTGCCGAAGTTGCCGTTTTCGTCTACCAGGCTCTCTTCAGTACAGGCAGCGTCGTCGAAATTGATTCGCCCTACGTCATTACGGCATCAGATTCAGATGGCGATGACGATGACGATGACAACGACGATGACAACAATGACTTTGAAGAGCGCGACGACGATGACTCTACTCGCCAGAATTGCAATCAGGGTATTGGGAACGGTGCAGAAGGTTGCGACCCCGGCAACTCGCGTCCTCACGGTGGTAGTAACGATGAAGGCGGACGCACTCCAGGCGGACGCAACTAGACGCAACTAGGAAAGTCACAAGTCAATAACAGAGCAACTGTAGGGGTGAGCGGCCGTTCGCCCCTACTATTTTTTGCTCCGAAATTTGTTTAAATCAAATTAGATTGACCAATCCGATCGCAGGAATTTTACAGGAGCCATCGTGCAACGCCCCATCTACCTGGACTGTCACGCTACTACGCCGCTTGACCCACGAGTGCTAGAGGCGATGTTGCCTTACTTCACCGAACATTTCGGTAATCCTGCCAGCACTACTCATGCCTATGGCTGGGCAGCAGAGGCGGCAGTTCAGCAGGCGCGGGAAATTTTGGCAGGGGCGATCGCCGCTACCCCCGAAGAAATCGTCTTCACCAGCGGCGCAACAGAAGCCAACAATCTAGCAATCAAAGGCGTAGCAGAAACTTACTTTTCTCAGGGACGACACCTCATCACGGTGCAAACTGAACACAGCGCGGTGCTAGATCCCTGTCGCTATTTGCAGTCCCTTGGCTTTGAAGTAACGTTCTTGCCCGTTCAGCCCGACGGTTTGATTGACCTGCAAAAACTGGAGCAGGCGTTTCGCCCGGATACGATTCTGGTATCGGTGATGGCAGCAAACAACGAAATTGGCGTGTTGCAGCCCTTAGCAGAGATTGGGGCGATGTGCCGGAGTCGAGGTGTGCTGTTTCACACGGACGCAGCTCAGGCGATCGCCAAAATTCCCCTCGACGTAGACGCAATGCAGATTGACTTGATGTCTCTGACTGCCCACAAAGTTTACGGGCCAAAGGGAATTGGGGCGCTGTATGTGCGTCGTCGCCAACCGCGAGTGCAACTGGCAGCACAGCTACACGGCGGCGGGCAAGAGCGAGGAATGCGATCGGGAACGCTGTATCCACCGCAGATTGTCGGCTTTGCCAAAGCAGTAGAGTTGGGGCTAGCAGAATTAGAGACAGAGACCCAGCGGCAAACTCAACTGCGCGATCGCCTCTGGCAACGCCTAAGTCAGCTTCCGGGCATTCACCTCAACGGACATCCTACTCAACGACTGCCCGGAAACCTGAATATCAGCGTTGCGGGGGTAGACGGGCAAGCACTGTTATTAGGCTTGCAGCCCACTATTGCTGTCTCTTCGGGGTCTGCCTGCTCTACCGCTAAAATTGAACCGTCTCATGTGCTGTCAGCGTTAGGACGCTCTGAGGAATTAGCCTTTGCCTCAATTCGGTTTGGCATTGGCAGGTTTAACACTGAAGCAGAAATTGATCGGGCAGCGGAAGGGGCGATCGCCACCATTCAATCCCTTCGTCAAACGCCTCGTCCATTGGCTTGTTGAAGATGTAGCACTAAGGATTGCAATGTTGCAGAGTATAGCAAAAGGATAAGGGATGAAGGATGAAGGATAAGGGATGAAGGATGAAGGATAAGGGATGAATCGAAATCCTGGTTATTAAACAGTGTTGGTAAGTCAACGTTGTCCTAATCATCTCTTCAACTGCTATTAGGAGTGCGATCGCACTAAGTAGGAACGCATTATTGCAAAGGAGCATCGCATTATTACAAAGGAGCATCGCATTATCGCAAAGGAGCAGTGCGCTGTTACAAAGGAGCAGTGCGCTGTGGCAGAGTAGCCTTGCAATTGCACAAAGTGTAGCGTCGAAGGGATAGTCAAAATAAAGTTGGCTGACCAATGGCGCTTCTAATCAAGCTTTCACCTCATCCTTCATCCTTCATCCTTCAGCTATAGCTTAGTCGCGATACTCCTCAACGCGAAACGGTTTTCTCTCTGGAATGATTACGACAGGACTTACGCATTTGAAACCTGAAACCTTGATCCCCCCTTAGCTCCCCTTAAAAGGGGGGAACTCCGGAAGCCCCCTTTTCAAGGGGGTTGGGGGATCTGGCTGCGTAAGTCCTGTACGAAAAAGTCGGAGTTTTTTAGAAAGCTCCGACTTCTACAACTTGATGTATTAGTGTGTTGGACTGAACACAATACTGTCCTTCCTAATTAAAGGGAGCTTGCTATTTGACTCCAGCCAGTAGCGGCTTCGATTCGGATGCGCCCATTCGCTTTAGGTTCTTGGCAAGCTGAGCATTGAGCAGGGCGATCGCCCCCCATTGACCTACAATTGCCAGCAGCGGCATAAAGGCAGGCACCCCTTGAGCCAGAGAAACCCAGTGCAACGGCGAGAACAGCAGCAGCCCGGTTGCCATTCCTGAACGGAATTCTACAAAGAGAATCGTACCTGCAATCACAGGTAGTCCAATCGCCAACACCACTGCACTGGTTGTCCACCAGCCGCGCCGTTGATTTTTCATCATGAGTGTTAGTTGGGCGATCGAGGCGTAGATGGCAATCAGGTTTAAGCTAATCACAAACCCAACCACCACAGTCCATTTCTCTATGCCTTGTGGGTGGAGAATAATCCAGGGCAGCAGAATTGCGGCAGTAATCAATAGGTTGATGGCGATCGCCACCACTGCCGGACTCCTCTCACCCCAAACCAAGTCTTGCCACACCAACGAACCCCGCCGAGAGGAAACTGCTGCTGGTTGTCCTGGTCCCATTTGCAGATTACTTCTTTCAAAGTGGCGATAACGGGCCCAGTCCAGCAGGGTTTGGCGGTGAGTTGATAGCATTGCAATCAATACCAAAAACAGCACCAGATTTGCGCTAGAAATCAGGGCCACCTGAGCAAACAGAAATTGGGAATCGTCATAGTATCCATAATCCCAATCGCGCACAAAGAAGCCCAGCATCAACACCTGAAAACTAATCATCAGCCCATAGCTTTGTCGCTTACTTAGCAATGTTGCACCGGGACTATGGAAACAGCGGTCTAACGCTTGCCAAATCCAGTAAATTCCAATACCCAGGGCAGACAGAGTAAACCCGTGAGAGAGAAGTAAATTTTTTCCTAAAGGAAGGTAAAACCACTGCAAGGAGTTTGTTTCCGAACCGCTGCCAACCATATATTGAGGAAAGTCAACCCAAACCGAAAACAAATTCCAGAAAATATAGTTTGGAATGAATACAAAGGCGGTCAGAAATACGCCCAAAAAAGCTGTTCCGGTCGTAATCTGAATTCCGCCAATGCCGCCTTGCAGCTTACCCATGAAGCAACCCAGTAGAGCAGCGCTATATAGGAAATGACAACCTGCAAATAGCATCAGGTAATAGCTCAGGGTAAAGAGGGTCGGTACATTTGCCTGCATTCCTGCAAATATGTGTAGGGGAGCGATCGCCCCCACCGCCAGGTAAAGCAACGCCGGAACTCCTAACAGTTTGCCTGTTAGTAAACTACGGCTACGCTGCGGACTGAGGCGAATGAAATTCAGCGTACCGCGCCGTTCTTCCTGGTCGAGGTCATTGATTAGCATATAGACCCCAGCCAGCATCACCACCAGGATGATTCCCCAGTTCAAGGTGATGAAAATGTTTCTCCACCACATCGCCCAGTCCACTAAATAGACTCCGCCTTGTTTAACGCAGTCGTAGGTCGTGGCGTTGTATTCGGCGCAATATTTGCTGTAGCTTCTGCTAATGCTAGGAAGCTGGTTGTTAAAGTAATTCAGCAGAAGGAACTGAGCCATCAGCGACAGCCCGATCGCAATCAAAACATTGCGGGACTTGAGCCGACCTTTGAGTTCTCGAAATAGCTGAGGGTTCCAGTCGCCGATTTGGTCTAGCAGATTCATAGGTAAGGATGAGGGATAAGGGATAAGGGATGAGGGATGAGGGATGAGGGATGAGGGATGAGGGATGAGGGATGAACGAGATTGGATTAGCCGTTCAATAGTTGTTCAATCACAGATGAATGACTAAATAGGTGATTTCCGTTGCTCATCTTGTTTAAGACGCTTGTTGATGCCCCAGTTTAAGGAAGATGGTTTCTAGATCTTCTCGGACGCAGTGAAAGTCGTTGATGGGAATGCCTGCGCTGACGAGCGATCGCAGCAGTAGCGCAGATTCTTTTGGCTCTCCCGAAAATTGCACACGGACGGTTTGGGTTCCGGGCAGCACTTCTACATTTTCCACTTGAGGATGGTTTTTCAAGTTTTGCTGGAGTGCATCCAGCTTGCCTAGCGTTGAGATGAGAATTTGCTGACGGCTCAGGCGACGATACAGCTCTTGCAGGGGCGCACTTTCTACCAAACAGCCTAGCTCCATAATGCCGATTGAAGTACAAAGTTCTGCCAGGTCGCTCAACACGTGGGACGAAATCAAAATTGTCATCCCGGCTTCTTGCAAAACTTTGATGATTTCCCGAAACTGCATTCGGGCGATCGGGTCAAGCCCTGAAACGGGTTCATCTAGCAACAGCAAAATCGGCTCATGAATGATTGTACGAGCCAGACTGAGGCGCTGTTTCATGCCGCGTGACAGCGTGGCAATCAGGCTATTTCGCTTTGGCGCAAGCTGCACCAGGTCTAGCACTTCATACAAACGTCGATTGCGGTGGGGCTGCCGCAGCTTATACAGTCGTGCAAAATAGTCTAGATAATCCCAAACGGTCAGGTCGTCGTAAAGCGGGAAGTCATCGGGCAGGTAGCCAATGCGCTGCTTGATGTGGGCGTTGGGCTTGTCACGCAGGAGGCGATCGCCATCAATCAAAATCTCCCCCGTCGTCGGCTCCTCTGCCGTCGCCAACATCCGAATCAGAGTCGTTTTCCCTGCGCCGTTCGGCCCGATCAGCCCATAAACTTCTCCAGCCTCAATTTCTAAATCAATGTCATTTACCGCAATCTGACGGTCAAACTGTTTAGTTAATCCACGAGTACGAATCGCCAGTTCCTTCGCCATAAAATTACGGAGTGTAAAGAGCAGGACAAGAGATTAATCGTTAGCCTAACTGTCCCTACAAGATCTGTCGGTAAATTTTCAGAAATTGAAACTAAGTTAGGGGCTGGGGGGCTAGGGG